>Ga0214917_10000046_pt1 | contig 131753 bp, 101 predicted proteins | sample LL_1208_BB_MetaG_FD_177983 | JGI IMG/M metagenome (GOLD analysis project Ga0214917, IMG submission 177983) | Freshwater microbial communities from Lake Lanier, Atlanta, Georgia, United States - LL_1208_BB | ecosystem: Environmental > Aquatic > Freshwater > Lake | place: USA: Georgia...
CCTGATATGGGTGGTGAAATGCCTGATATGGGTGGTGAAATGCCTGATATTGGTGGTGAAATGCCTGATATGGGTGGTGGAAAAGAAGAAGTTTCTTTTCGTACAATTCAAAAATTAACAGGAAAACTAGGTCAAAAACTAAGAATGTTGGATGACACAGTTGGTATGACATCTGAAGATGTAAAATATGTATTAAATTCTATTTTATCTGCGGTTGATTTATCAAAATTAGAAGACGAAGATCGTGAAGATATTTTAGCTAAGTTCGAAGAAGATTATGATGAAGATATGATGGGATCTGATGATATGGGTGATCAAATTGATGTCGACACTGAAGTTGATATTCAAGAACCTGAAATGTCAGCACCGAAAGAAGAATTTGGTGAGGAAGATGAGGATGGAATGTTCCGTAAAAAAATCGGTTCAATTATGGACTCAGTTTTTGCTGAATCTGAGGTTGAAAAACTTTTATCTCAATACTATCGTGTGAATGAAAACGAAAAGAAATTGAAAGATAAAAAAATAGATGAGTATAAAAAAGTAACATTAAATCAAGTAAATCAACTAGCCGAAACAAAAAAACAAAAGGATAGTGCTGAGTTTATTATAAAAGAAACCAAAGGATTTAAGTTCAAAGGTAAGACTAATCTTAAAAACCTAGTTTTTGAAAATAATGGTGAAATTTTGAAAATTGATTTAGATGGACAATTTCTATGAGCCACTTAATTTATATCAACGGACTAGGCCCGAATTATAAAGGAGATAACATTTACGAATTTATCTTTAGTGACTCTTTTGATGTGTGGGGTGATAACTGGGATTCAAAACCAGCTCACGGTCATCCATTACCACCTGAAATGAAATACATAACTAAAGTCGGTATTCTACGTAATACTGAGGTGATACTAGATCTAGTTCAAAATTCTGACTATATGGGTGTTATCGATGCTATGGAAGACATAATAGCCCTCGGTTGGGAAACAGATGATAGTTGTGGTGAAAATAAAAGATTAGTATTCAAGTTTGGTGAACCCGAACAAAGTATAAAAGATAAACTTTACGAAAGAGATGTCGTATTGGAATTTGAAAAACAAATGTCTTATGTCTAAAATTAAAATTAATAAGTTAGTAAAAGCTGGACTAAGTAGAAATATGGTTTCGCAATTGTCCGAGAGAGCAATGGATGTTTTAATTCAAAAATTTATTTTGGATGAGCAAACAGGTACAGTTACAGTGTCAAAAGAAACCGATCCAACCAAAATTCGTGACTTAGCTAGTAAAGGGTTAAATGTTACGGTTGCAAATGAAGTGAAAGAAGATGAAAGAACTCAAGATCCACACCAAGTTGGCCCATCAACAGATGATGGTTTTGGTGATTACGGTGATGGTATGGATGAGGGTGAAATGACTGAAAAAAAACAAAAGAAAAATCCTTGGGCTATTTGTACAGCAACTATGGGTAAAAAATTTGGTACAACTGAAAGAAGTGATTGGTCTAAAAGACAGATGAAAGAATATGAGAGATGTGTAATGGATGTCAAAAAACAAATTAAAGAAAATAAGAACCCCCTACTTCCAATCCTAGAAAATATGACTAGAAAACAGATTGAGACCAATTTGTTACCTCAAATGGATAAAGCTTCATTAATTGAGATGGTCGCTAAAAACCAATCTATTGTTAAAAGACCACTTTATAATTCATCCGAAGATAAAACCAAAAAGATGAAAAAACCTATAGGTTCTATGTTTTCAATTACTAAAGAAAAATTTGAGAGTGACCTCAAAGAAATGGAAAAAACAGAAGGAAAAACACGTGAGTTATCACCCAATCCCGGTAAGACCAAAATTCCTGATTATTTAACCTTTGATCAACTTAATATTAAATTTAAATAGTAATGTTAAAGAAAAAATTTATTAAAGAAGCACCTATCGACTATGGTGATAGACCAGAAAGAATGGATCCAGGTACACAGAGGAAAATAGAAACTGGACAAACTCCCATTTCCAAACAACCTTTTATGCCTAAAATCACAGGAGCACAAACATTCGAAGAAGTTATTGCCTCTGAAAGATTTAAACAAGTAATTGAAAACATTCGTAGATATACTAACATACCTGGTCCTGTTGATATGCGAAACATCGGTCAATTACAGATGTTATTAATGTCAGCACTCCGAGAAATAGTAAACATTGAAAGACAACACAAGGAATATTTAGAGAACTTATCAATTGAATTGGTCAGAAAAGAATTAGAAATAGACCCTTCTGAGATAGAGTATGAATCTAATTTGGTTAGACCTAGTGACATTTCCAACGAAGGTTTTCAAATGGAACCTGAAGAGAAATCCGCAGAAGAAATAGCAAAATTATTTCAAACTCCAGAAAAGAAAGAGGATGAAGAAGAAAACCCAGTCGAAGCTTTACTCAGAGCCTTAGAAGAGTTCAATATTGAAAGAAGTAAGAGAAGATTGATTAATATGTTCATTCAAGGTGCTGGGGCTAAAGCCCAATATATGTACCATTTGATTGAAGAAAAATTAAATGAACTAGATCCAAGGTTATTAAATTTATACGGAACATTAATGTCCGTCAATGAAATGTTATATTGGATATTGGACGAAAACATGCTAGGAGATTTGATGGGAAGTAAAGCTGGTTCGGTGGAAGTCGATACAAATCAAGATCCCCCGAAAGTTATGGCCAAAGGGGTTATTTTTCCAGTGTTACTACACGAGTTGGTGAAAGGAACGTATGAAGTTATTGGAAAATTCGGATTACCATCAAATCCTGAAAAACAAAAGATGGTTACAGGATACGAGGATACGTTACCTGCTGAGGTTTGGGATTTAAGATTTGGCCCAGTATTCTGGGAAAGATTATTAAACGTATATCCTAATAGGATTTTTGAATCAGGACAAAGATTTATACAAAATTATTTGTTCCAAAAATTTGTTATGATGAGTGCTGAAGAATTTATTGATCTAACAAAAATGATTCTTTTGGGTAATCCAAAAGCAAATCAAATTTTGGATAGAATGGTAAAAGAAATATCGGAAAGATTAAGGGAATTGGAAAATGAAGCCAGTGAAGAAGATGACGATGATGGGTTGGGTGATATTAACATTGACGATATCTTCAATCGATAACTAAAATGAAATGGGATTTACTAAAGAACAACTTTTACTTGAATATACCAAGTGTGTTAGGAATACAGAATACGCTTTAAAAACATATTTACAAACTTACGACAATACACAGTCAAAGTATGTTCCTCTAGAACTTTTTCCAGATCAGGCAACCCTAATCAAAGATTACGAAGAGCACAACGAAAACATTGCAAAAAAATATAGACAAGCTGGTGTATCTACAGTTACCGCGGCTTGGATTAGCAAAAAACTAGCATTCGCTCTTAAAAACAAACCCGAAAAGGTTTTGTGTATTGCAAATAAGTTGGATACAGCGGTTGAATTTGCAAATAAAGTGAGGGGGTTTATTGACCAATGGCCAAGTTGGGTGGGTATTACCTACAGTAATGAAAAAAATTCCCAAAGACATTTCAAAATTTCTAACGGGTGTGAGGTCAAAGCGGTTGCTACGTCTAAGGATGCCTTGAGGGGTTATACACCAACAATTCTTATTTTTGATGAGGCAGCGTATATTGAGGCTGATAGTGATTTCTGGGCGGCTTGTATGGCCTCCTTATCGACAGGGGGTAAAGTGATTGTTATTTCCACACCAAATGGATACGACCCGATATATTATGAGATCTATGACCAATCTTTAAGGGGGATCAATGATTTTAAAATAACCGAAATGTTTTGGTGGAGAGATCCGAGATACACCAAAGATTTACAGTTTTTAAAAGTAGATGATCTTATTCATTTTTATCTTAACAGAGATGAATACCCAGATCTGGAAATTGTTGATTTCTCTGAAACACTACCATTCGATCGAGACTATGATGAGATCCAGAAATTATTTGAAAGTGGATACAAACCAACGTCAAATTGGTTTGAAAAAATGGTCAAGAAATTAAAATATGATAAAAGAAAAGTTGCACAAGAATTAGAATGTAATTTTTTGGGGTCTGGTGATAATGTGTTCGACTCAAATTTGGTTCAAAAAATATTGGAAAATGATGTGAAGGATCCTGTAAACAAAATGGTGAGTGGTGGTTTGTGGTTATGGAAAGAACCAGTTTTGGGACATCGATACATTATGGGTGTTGACGTGAGTAGGGGTGATAGTGAAGACTTCTCCACTTTTCAAATTTTCGATTTTGACGATAGAGAACAGGTTGTTGAGTATTTGGGAAAACTACCGCCTGATAATTTGGCGGATATTGTTTATAAGTGGGCGACAATGTATAAAGCATTTGTTGTAGTTGATATTACTGGTGGTATGGGTGTCTCAACCGCAAGAAAACTTCAAGAACTAGGTTACAAAGATTTATATGTTGATGGTATGGATATTGCAAATAAATGGAAATTTGATCCCAAAATGCAAGATAAAATACCGGGAATTAATTTTAACAATAAACGAGTACAAATAATTTCAGCATTAGAAGAATATTTTCGTCACGGATTGAAAATACATTCAATTCGTCTTGTTAATGAAATGAACACATTCGTTTATATTAATGGTCGTCCTGATCATATGAAAGGACAACACGACGATCTAATTATGTCTCTTGCTATGGCGGTATATGTCGCCGATTATTCATTTACTCAGTTACAAAAAGTATCACAACAAGCAAAAGTTTTATTGGAATCTTGGGAAGTAAAAACATACGAACAACCTTCATCCCAACATTTTAATCCCGCATTACCAAACACAAATTATAAAGAAAATCCAGCGTTTAGAAATCAACCATCAAGAGCTGATTATGAACAATATTCTTGGTTGTTCGGTGGTGGTAAGCGTTGATTTATAAATTGAAGTATTTACCATTAAAAGATGGAAGATAAAAATTTAACAATATGGCAGAGACTTTCCCAAAGTTTTGGGCCTAACTCACTTCTAGGTCAGGATTTACCTACATATAAATTTGATAAGAAAGAATTACTCAGAACACAGAGTAAAGATGAATATGAAAAACAAAAACTTCAAGCACAACAAACTTACTATCTTGTAAGTCAATGGGCTAAAGTTGAAAACAATTTATACAACCAAGCGGTATATTATGAACCAACAAGATTAGCATCATACTATGATTTCGAAAGTATGGAATATTCGTTAAGTTCTGAAACACTTATAGCAACACCTGATGGTTTTATAACAATAAAAGACCTTGCAGATAAAGGTAGAGACCACGAATTTATTGTATATGCTTACGATCATAACACCGAAAAAGTTGTACCCGCATTAGCAAGGAACGCTCATTACACACGTGATGAAATGACTTATAAAATTACATTTGATGATGGATCACACATAATTGCAACATATGGTCACAGATTTTTGAAACGTGATGGTGTTTTCGAGGTTGTTGAAAATCTGAAACCCGGTGATTCTATGATGCCATTTTATCGTAAATCATTTTTTGATAATCAAAATTATAATTGGGTATATGTGTGTAATTCTAATGAAGGACATCACGGATGGGTTTCTGAACACAAATTAATTGCTGAATGGTATTACGACAAAAAAGTTAGTGTTGACGAAGAAGTTCATCACAAAGATTTTAATGGTAAAAATAATAACCCTGAAAATTTGCAAATTATGAATATTTCAGAGCACAGGGCTTATCACAGAAAATTGAATAATGAAAAACTTTGGGCCAATCCAGAATTCAGAGAAAAAATGTCAATTGTTGCCAAAAGAAAAGGAAAACTAAGTTGGAATGGGAGAAGAGTGGGTGTTAAGAACCCGTCTTATTTTCACATACCATACGATTTAATAGTTCAAAAAGCTACTGAGTATAAAACTTTAATGGGTACAGCGTCAGCACTTAATATTTCATACAAAAAATTACAAAGAGAAATAACATATGCTGGTTATAAAGATTGGAGTACTTTTTGTTTTGCTTATGGTATTGAAAAATCGAAATATTCAACCGCTAAGGTTAAAGGTGATAGTTATGTTTTTAACCATAAAATTGTAAGTATTGAACCGCACGGAGTTGTACCAGTGTATGACTTGAGTGTACCTGGATATAAAAACTTTGCAACTGACACCATATTTTCCCATAACACACCAGAAATCGCGTCAGCATTGGATACATATGCTGAAGAGTCAACCACCGTTGATGAAAATGGTTTTATGTTACAGATTTATTCTGATTCGCCCAGAATAAAATCTATTCTAGCGGATTTATTTAATAACGCTCTTGACATCAACACAAACTTACCGATGTGGACACGTAATACCGCCAAATATGGTGATAATTTTGTGTTTTTGAAATTAGATCCTGAAAAGGGTGTTGTGGGTTGTTTACAACTACCTAACATTGAAATAGAAAGAATTGAGGTAGGAATGAAAGGTAGAGCAACCTCAGGATTTGGGGCCGCACAAGCATCCAACGCCGATACAAAAAGTTTAACATTTACTTGGAAAAACAAACAACTGGATTTTAATAGTTGGGAAATTGCCCACTTCCGATTGTTAGGTGATGATCGTAAACTACCTTACGGAACAGCGATGACCGAAAAAGCAAGAAGGATTTGGAAACAATTGGTATTAGCTGAGGATGCGATGCTTGTTTATCGAACATCTAGAGCCCCTGAAAGAAGAGTATTTAAAGTTTATGTTGGTAATATGGACGACGCGGATGTTTATCCATATGTCCAAAGATTTGCACAACAATTTAAAAAAGATCAGATTGCAGACCCTAAAACTGGTAATGTTGACATGAGATTCAATCAGATGGCGGTAGACCAAGACTTTTTTATTCCTGTAAGAGATCCTGCTGCACCTACACCAATTGATACGTTAGCTGGCGCTCAAAACCTATCAGAAATTGCAGATATCGAGTACATTCAGAAAAAACTCTTGACGGCACTTAGAATTCCAAAAGCATTTTTAGGATTTGAGGAACCTGTTGGAGATGGTAAAAATTTATCTTTACAAGACATTCGTTTTGCAAGAACAATCAATAGAATTCAAAAGTGTATGATTTCGGAGTTGAATAAAATTGCTATCATTCACTTGTTTTTACTTGGTTTCGAAGATGAACTTGGTTCATTTCAATTATCACTGACTAATCCATCTAAACAAGCGGATTTACTTGCAGTAGAAGTTTGGAAAGAAAAAATGTTATTGTATAGAGATGCTGTCACTAAAATTGAAGGTATTGCGCCAGTATCTCAGGCTTGGGCTAAAAAACACGTTCTTGGATTTTCAGATGATGAAATCAAACTTGATTTACAACAACAAAGAATGGAAATGGCGGTATCTGCAGAACTCACAAATACACCTAATGTTATTAACAGAACAGGTCTCTTTGACAATATCGATAAGTTGTACGGAAAACAAGTTATGAGTGGAGAAACATCAACCACAGGTACAGCACCTATGGGTGGTGCGGAACCATTACCTCCTGCTGGCGGTGGATTAGGTGGAGAAATAGGTGGCGGTGAAATACCAGCACCAGCTCCTGAGGAACCTACATTAGCACCAGAAAGTAGGAAAAAAACACCAAACATAATCTTAGAAAGGATGGGAATAGAAAATAGAGAAGAAATAGATTTTGATAAAGGTGAAAAAATATTATCATCAATTCAAAATGAGTTGGACAAATTATCGGATGAAACTATTTAACAAATAAAAGACTATGAAATTCGGAGAATTATTTTCAGCAATCGAAAGCCATTTGCTATCCTCTTACGAGAAAGGAATTTTTGAATCACAAATAAATGGTTTCAACAATTTGGTACTTAGAAATAAAGAATTATCATCAATATTCTATCTTTACAATCAATTAGACGAAACCAAGTCTTTAGATCGAGAGTCTGCTGAATTATTAATTCAAGAAACGGTCAGACAAATTGAAAATATCAAACCTGATGTAAAAAAGAAATTAGTAGAACTATGGGTAAAAGATGTTACAACTGAGAATGTCTACGAAGACATTGATAATTTGATTTACACAGATATTACAAATTTAATAGAAACAGTACAGTCCAAAAAGAAATTGATTTCAGCTCTCACAGAAACGGTTCAACCAAAAGAAAAAGTTAATATACCAATAACAACTCTTTTCAAAATCGCAAATAGAACAACATCAGAATATGTCCAAAATTTGGATGAGGACACAAAAAAAGAATTGGTAAATATCCTTACTGAAGATATTGAGGTGTTAGAAAACAAATATACTGAACTCAAAAAAGACACAATAGAAAAATTAAGACAAAAATTGTCCGAGAATTCTGGTGAAGTTTTTAATAAAATTGAAGAAGTTCTTTATCAGATCGACAGAGAATCGTTTGACAGGATTAATTACGTGAGGTTAAAGTCCTTATCGGACAATTTGTAATCTCAGTTCTCCGCGTCACGTTTTCTTTGAATGAACTGAGCCTTCAAAACTTCTTTTCTTCTTTTTTCAGCCTTACTCTCGAAAGAAAGTCTTGACAATAATCCTTCATTTTGTTTTGTTTTGATAATTTTTCCTTTTAATAATTTCAAGGATTTATCAAGACTAGATGTTCCGTTTACTTTAATTTTAATCATGTGCTATAAATAATACAAAAGTTAAAAAAAATTTGATTTGTATCAATAATTGTGTTATTTTTTTGTCAAAATAAACGAGTATAGAATATGGATAAATGAAAAAAGGCAAAACCTGTAAATTGAACGGATTTACAAGATTAAAAAGTACGTATGGAACAGTAGATTCCAAAACATTTAAATCTTTGTATTTGAACATACAAAGTTGGGTGACACCTCAAAAAAGTGTCGAAAATTGGTCAAGAGTGGTAAACATTCTAAATAGAGAAATAAAAGAGACCATAAACGAAATTTTAGATCTTACATTATTACAACCAAAATTTATTTTAGACCTCGACCTTAGAACCAGTGGATTAGTTGTCGGGAAAAAAAGTTTTATGAATTTGGAAATAACATTCTTCGTGGCGAAAAATATAGAATTCAAATCAACATTACTAAAAACACATCTTCAAAATCTGACATCACTTATAAATTCACACAATTTTACCAAAAACACTTACTTTAAATTTGAAAAAACAAAGAAACTGAAAACAATTGATATTATCTAATATTTATCAATAAATTTTTTTATGAAAATATTAGGGCCAAACGAAGTAGGTAGAGGAATTTTAATTGAAATGGATGCTGGATATATTTCGGCAACTGATGAAAGAAATTTAAAAGTAATTCAAGAACAGAAAACTCAATTAGATCATTCTAAACCTTTTGAATTTTATGCTGTACTTCAAAAGTACAACACACCAAACAGAAATGGTAGAGTATATCCTGAAGAAATTCTCAAAAGAGAAGCTGAGAATTATAGAAAATTAATCAAAAAAGGAGTGGCTCTTTCAGAACTTAATCACCCAGAATCTTCACTTATAGATTTAGATCGAGTATGTCACATTATTACTGATTTATGGTGGGAAAACCAAATGCTTTTAGGAAAGTTAAAACTATTGACATCACCGGGTTTTCACGAGAGAGGTATCGTTTCAACAAAAGGAGACCAAGCGGCTAACTTACTTAGACAAGGAGTTACTTTAGGTATATCCTCAAGAGGTGTAGGATCCTTGAAAAAGGTAGGTGAACAAAATGAAGTACAGAAAGATTTTGAATTAATTTGTTTTGATTTGGTATCATCACCCTCAACACCTGGAGCGTATCTATTTTCAAATATTGATGATAGACATTCATTTGATGAAAATATTGAAGAAGAAAAAAGAATGAGACAAATATCCACAGAATCATCAAATAACGGTAATCCTATGAATCGCTCTATTGACTTAATGAATAAATTGAATAACTTTTTAAGAAAATAATTTATGGAAGAATCAAAGTATTTTGTATCAAAAGTACAATACGATCTACCTGATGAAAATTCAGGTAAGGTCAAAAAGATCACTGAAATGAAACTTGTACGAGCAATTTCAGTTACAGATGTTGAAGCCAAGGTGACTGAAAAGTACCAAGGTTTCCAACACGATTGGCGAATAACTTCGGTAATCGAAAGTAAAATCGACGAAGTGATCGAGTAAAAATTAACCCCACCAATGAGTGGGGTTTTTTTTGGAAAATTTTTTTACAACAAAAATTGTAAAAATCAATATTTTTTACGCTATGGATATATTTATATGGAAAAATTTAATATTTCTATGGCAGACAAAAAGTCATTAGTAGAGGAAGCACTTCTTCAGATGAAAAATCTTGAAGATGTTGTTACTGAAAACGCAAAAGGAATACTTGCTTCGACTATGAAGGAAGAAATCTCTGAGTTGGTAAAAGAGTCTTTGAAAAACAAGGCTAAAAATAAATTGAAAGAACAAGACGAACCAGATACTGATCCTGATGACGTGGATATGGATCCTGATGACGTGGATATGGATCCTGATGATGACGTGGATATGGATCCTGATGATGACGTGGATATGGATCCTGATGATGACGTGGATATGGATCCTGATGATGACGTGGATATGGATCCTGAGGTCAATATTGACATTGAAGACGATGTGGTGGAAATCCCAGACGACGCTTCAATGGAAGATGTTCTTAGTGTATTCAAAAAAATGGGGCCGTCAGATAGAATAATCGTTAAAAAAGAAGGTGATAAAATTCACCTTGACGACGAAGATGAAGATGTTGAATATATCATCTCAACTAACGAATCAATTTCAGAAGCAGACACTATGTCTGATACGGATTTAGATCAACTTATGAATGATATTTTCTCGGAAGAAATGGACGAAGAAATGGACGAAGAAATGGATGAGGAAATGGACGAAGTTGTATATGAAATTTCGATGGACGAGGAAATGGATGAAGAAATGGATGAAGAAATGGATGAAGAAATGGATGAAGAAATGGATGAAGAAATGGATGAAGAAATGGATGAAGAAGTAGAGGAAACTATGCATGAGTCTAAGTTTGGTATGAAACCTATTATGTTTTCTAACTGGAAATCAGGTAAAAAATTGGGTTCTAAAGCAGAAACTAAAGAATCTACTACAACAAAACCTAAAGAAAAAGAAAAGGTTAAAACTGATAAGGAAAAATCAAAAAGTCCTTTCCATAGACCAGGTGAAAAAACAGCACCTAAAGCTGAAACTAAAGCTAAAAAAACCGAAACTAAAGAAGGTATGGGTAAAATCCAACCAACAGGTAAAGCTAAGGGTACTGGAATGAATCTTTCTCCGAAGAAATTTGAATACAAAGAAGGAAAGAAACATGACATATCAGCGGTTGAAAAAAGAATTGCTGGAGCATTCTCCAAAGGTGAAACTAAAGAGGCGGCTAGAACTCTAGGTAATGGAACAAGAAACTTTGCTCCAAGAAAAGGTCTACCAAAAATGAAAGTAATTCCTAATTCTGCAATTAAAGAAGAAGTTGAATCTTTGAGACAAAAAAATGTTGAGTATCAAAAAGCATTGAATGTTTTCAGAGAAAAACTTAATGAAGTTGCTGTTTTCAATTCAAATTTGGCTTATGCCACAAGGTTATTCACAGAACATCCTACGTCCAAACAAGAAAAGATTAACATCTTAAGAAGATTTGATGAAGTTGAGACAATTAAAGAATCTAAAAATTTGTACAACGCAGTCAAAAATGAATTAACAAATTCAAATAAAAATGTGGTTACTGAATCAATGGAAAAAATCGAAAAAACACATTCTTCAGGATCATCACAAAATTTAATTGAATCAAAAACTTATGAAAATCCTCAGTTTATGCGAATGAAGGATATCATGCAAAAAATAAACAAATAAACAAAACTAAATAAAACTAAAATGGGTGCATTATTAGAAAGTGGTCTAGTTGGTAATATCGGGTTGAAACACCTTAAAGTTATCAAAGAAGACACAATTAACAAGTGGGACAAACTTGGGTTCTTAGAAGGACTTAAAGGCCATATGAAAGAAAACGTTGCTCAATTGTATGAGAACCAAGCGTCTTTCTTGATAAACGAAGCTTCATCAACTTCAGACAGTGGTTCATTTGAAACTGTTGTATTTCCTATCGTAAGAAGGGTTTTCTCCAAACTTTTGGCGAACGATATCGTATCGGTTCAAGCTATGAACTTACCTATTGGTAAATTGTTCTACTTTGTTCCAAAGATCCAAGGTTATTCTGGTGGTACTTCACCAAACGACTTAGGTTGGTTAGGACAGAGTGGTGACCACTATGCTCCGATCGGTTCACCAGGAAACTATCCAGGTAACCAAAATGCAGGTTATACTGCTGGTGATAGTACAGGTACTTACAATCCATACTATAAAAAAGATCTTTACGATTTATTCTATGAAGGTGATGAGGCAACTCTTAACCCTCCAGGTCTTTTTGACTATTCCAAAGGTAAATGGACAGCAACAACAGCCACGACTTTCACAGTTGCTTGGGATGCTGGTGGATCATTAGTTGTATCAGGTTATGGTCAAAGTGATTATCGTAAAGTATTAATCATTATGAGTGGGTTCTCGAACGCTGGTGCTGGTAAATTAATCGGACCAAATGGTAACACTATGGACACTGAAGAATTCCTTTCTGGATTAAATATCTTTGGCGCGTATACTAACCCAACTACATCAAGTCAAGCTCCGGGTGCTGGTAACCCATACCTTTTCAGAGTTGTAACTCAGAAATATGGTAAAGGTATCGTTCAATACGGATCACAAACAAACACAACATGGCCAATCGGTAATAACTCTGGTGGTGCATACAATAATGTATGTGACGCTAACGGTTTCATTTACTTAGAAATTGATTTACAACAACCAGTTTGTATTTCATGTGGACAAAGTACTCCTGATGGGTATACAGGTTCAACTTTTGCGTCAACAGGTAGTAGTAACAATGCTTTCATTGCTATTTACAGAGTGTACAAAGAACTTGAATTTGAAGATCAGATCGGTGAGGTTTCTTTCGATTTGGAATCTGTTACAGTTTCTGTTACAGAAAGAAAATTGAGAGCACAATGGTCTCCTGAACTTGCTCAAGACGTTTCAGCATTCCACAACATCGATGCAGAAGCTGAGTTAACAGCTCTTCTTTCTGAACAAGTTGCGGCTGAAATCGACAGAGAAATTTTGAGAGATTTGAGAAAAGGTGCTGCATGGAACTTGAGATGGGATTACAACGGTTGGAAGAGATTAGCTTCTACTGGTACAACTCCTTACACTCAAAAGGACTGGAATCAAACACTTATCACTGCTATCAATCAGTTGTCGGCACAAATTCACAAGTCGACATTAAGAGGTGGTGCTAACTGGATTGTTTGTTCTTCGGAAATTTCAGCGATCTTCGATGATTTGGAATATTTCCACGTATCAAACGCGGCTCCTGAACAAGATCAATACAATATGGGTATTGAGAGAATTGGTACACTATCTGGTAGATATCAGGTTTATAGGGATCCTTACTTCCCACCGAACCAACTTATCATCGGACACAAAGGTACGTCATTGTTAGATACAGGTTACATTTACGCTCCGTATGTACCTCTACAATTGACACCTACAATGTACAATCCATTCAACTTTACACCTATCAAAGGTATAATGACAAGATACGCTAAGAAAATGGTTAACAACCGTTTCTACGGACGTGTCACATGTGATGGTATTCGTACTTTCGATTTGAGAGAATTGCGTTAATTTTCTCAATGGTAATTGAAAAAAGGGACAAGTAATTGTCCCTTTTTTTTTGTATATTATTTTGGAGAGGATAGGATTAAAATCCTCAATGATTTTGAAATTACTTCACTTTCTCTGAGTGAAAAAACACCATTCATATGAGCATAATTTAATGCTTGTTGAATACAATACGCCGCTTGAGCTGAATTAATATCATCAATGAACTTTGAGAGATTTTCTTCAGAATCATAATTTATTACCCCAAATAAAGTTCCCAAAATTTTAAGTTTTTCCTGTTCATTTTCCATATTGAATGTATTTACATTAAGGTAGTAAAAAAAAATGAATAATCAACTTAAGGAAGATTTAGCCGTTTGGTTTGGAACCAAAAAAAAGAAGAAAGGTAGTAAAGAACCACAAGGGCCTTGGGTTAACATTTGCCGTAAAAAAGATGGTGGTGGACATCCACCATGTGGGAGAGGTGACACGGATAAAGGTGCATATCCGAAATGTAGGGCTAAGAGTGTTGCATCAAGGATGACAGACGCACAAAAGAAAGCGGCTTGTCAACAAAAAAGAACTGCAGAAAAAAAAGACACACAATCAGGTAAAGGTCAAAAACCTGTGTATACATCATATAAACCTAAAAAAACCAAAAAAAACGAGGCTATGAGAGCCATTATTAAAAATCTTCTGCAGGAAACAATTAATCGAAAACAAATGCTCGAACTAGGGACATTAGTAGAATTGGAACACACTAAAAATCCAAAAAGGGCAAAAGAAATTGCCAAGGATCATTTAGAACAAAATTCCAAATACTATTGTCTAATGTTCAGAATAGGACTAATTGATGAAAAAGATGCCAAAAAAATGGCAAAAGAGATTTGTCCTACGATTCGAGAAAATGAAGAATACCTCTAAGGGAATATTTAATATTCTGGGTAATCTTTTTTTCCATCAGAGATCTTTTTAATTCAATTTTTTGGTTGAATTTTTCAATTAATTTTTGGTGGAGAAATTCATTTAAGTAAACGTTGTAAGCACAATGGTCATTTACAATGTTTACATTGACTGAGTCAATTGTAATAAACAAGTTTTTATCATCATTTTTGATGTACCGTTTGTTTGTAATTGGTGCCATTAAAAGCTCACTTGTATCATCTTCAATTAAATTTATACAAATTTTAAATGCAATCATCTCATATCTTGATTGCATTTTTGGTCTCAAGTACCTAAGAGTTTCGATGTACTTTTTTTTGAAAAATCGTTTGACTTCTAAATAGATTTTTTTCATGGTCTCAGTTTGTGTCACAAATATAAAGTGAATATTTCAAAAAACCAAATCAACAATAAGGTGGTGAACATCTTTTTTTACCATCCAATCCTTTAATTTTTCCTTTACAAACTTGAACACCGTAACCCGAACTATAAGCACTAGGGTAGACATCAAATTTTGCTTTAGCAGCTGCTTTACCACGAGCACATAATTTAGTTCCAGTTTTTTTACGACCCTCTTGAACCTGAAGTTGGTTTGATTTAGATTTATTTTCCAAATATTTGATATACATCTCTAAGTCATTCATTCCAAAATAATCAACATCATTTTCACTGAACCAAGCTAATACATCTTTCCAATTAATTTTTTGGTTTATATTTTTCAAACATTCAACTTCACCCCCCATATTAGAAAAAGTCGATTGTTCTTGCATCATATTAGTTTGATCATTCAAATTATTTTTCATAAAATCATAAACTTGATCAATTGACTCGGTTGATGATGCAATATGATCTTGAGCCCAATCATGACCATTATCCAATAATTGTTCAACTTGATTTTTATCATATTTCAATAATTCACTTGCTTGGTCTCTAATTTGTTCCAAGTTAGAGAAAAACATATATCTATCCTCTTGTTCAGATAGAATTTTAGATAGTTTTTCGTATTGTTCTTTAGTTAAAATAAGTTTTTTCATTTTTCATTGACGATTTGAAAAGTTAATTGTCTTTTATAAGTATCTTTTTGTCCACTAGTATTCACTTTAATATCTACATAATATTCATTAGGAATTTTATCTCTAGTATCAAAAATAAAATAGTATTCATTTGGTGTTCTGTTAATTGGTGTCCATCCCTGAACTTCAACTTCCGTTTGGCCTTCCCTCACATATACTCTGTATTGAGCCTCAATGTTTTGTAAAACAAACGCACTTGTGTAAGCTTGTTTTATCACAACCATTACTTTACGAATGTCTGTGTTTACGATTTTTTCATTTTGTTTTATACCACTAAAATCAAAACCATATAAAAGTGGGTCTTTTGAAACACTTCCGATTTGATAAAAAGCTGAAGAAGGTTGTAGTACAAATTGATTTTCAATGTCATCAAGATTATTTCCTTGAGCGATAATATTTGTCCACTTGTCGGTAAATTGACACGGTGTATTATATCCTGATAATGGTGGTATTGTGACTTCATAAACCCCCCTACTAATAAGACAAGTTGTAAGACCTGTGTAACCCGATATTGGTTCATCATCTGGATCTAAGATATCCACGATTGGGTTTTGATCTAAGTTTAGATAATCACCATTTGCAAAAATGTAGAGATACAATTTATTGGTTCTACCTTGTACAAAGGTAACTCTATTATCTTGAATTAAATCATCAAATGTTGTTTGTAGAAATGGTTGATAGAAAGTTTGCGTGTGTCTTGTGAAAAATCCCACAGAATACGTTACGGTGAGCCCTGTGATGTTTTCTATTTGGGGGACATACGCAATACCCCATCCTGTAGAACCTGTCGTAGAACCCGTTAAAATCGAATTTATTTCGTGGGTCATATCAAAGTTTATATCTTCATTTCCAAATTCAAAATGTTGTGTATCAACGATTGTAAGTGCTGAGTAGTTAAGTCCAGTATTTCCACTGCTTGTGTTATTATTACTGTATATTCCCGGATATGACCAATTTGTAATTGTTGTTGTTTGATACCAGTTTGATGGTCTTGTAGAGAAGGCTTTATTAAAACCCCAACTATCCAGTGCAGGTGTATCAACGTAATCATATCCAACACCTTCGTCCCAAGTTTGTGAATTACCTGTGGAGCCCAATGTTTTTGGAATACGGAATAATATTAAATCAAAAGATGTTGCTCGAATTGATCCATCCGAAGCTTCGGTATTAATAAGATCTATATCAAAACTTGAAGTGTTTGTCATCTTGAGTGTGTGTGTCATTGCTGACGTACACCCAGTTGATATGGTACCAGATGCAATATTTTCTATTAAGGGTGTTAGATCTAGATCAAAAATAAATCGTGTGAAACCGTTTGGTGCCGTTGTTTGCAGACTTGTACCATAAAATAATTGCATTACAGGATTACGACCCGTATTTACAAAACTATTTTTTTGTATGGTGTTATTTTTTGAAAAGTAGGAACGAAAAATTGACATTCATAAATTTTATTATAAATATCAATTTATTCGGATATTTTCATTTAGAGCTCTAAATCTCCAAGGAAAAGAAAATAAATCTGATTTTTTATCTCCAGCCCATGTAAGTGAAGATGGGGGTAAATTAGCGTGTGGATGTACGTGGTTTTGTAAAAAACTTGATATTTTTTCCAAATAATCAAACAATATGTCCCCTCTAATCATAGCATATGTGTTTGGTATCACATTTTCTTCGAGTTGTTGTTGTGAAATACCCATCATTGTATTTGGGTTTGGAGATAATTTGGGGTCAAATGTAATATTTCCTGTTTTGTGTGACATCATAACTAACGTGTCTGCTGCACTCATCATAAATGTCCCAAAAGCACTTTCGACTTGTTTTGGTGTGATAGTCTCAACTTGTACTTCACTAGGTTTACCAATTGTACCATTAGAACTAACTAAACCAAAATTATAACTATTGGGCCCAGTACCAGCATTTAAAGTGATACCTCCAATAAATTTAGCTGCGTTGGAAAAGATAACAGGATCCCCAATATCTGGATTTCCTGGTTGAAGTAATTCACGGATAGTTTGACTTGGTCTGTAAACAAACGGAAATCTTTCATTCCCCAAGGTGGCTCCGTTTGGAAAAAAACCACCGTTGATTCTATTTATAAATACATTTATAAATTGAATAGCATTTTCGATTGTAAGTGCTTGAAATGGTTGATTAAAAACCAAAAACCTCAAATCTGTTAAATCACTATTATAACTTATTTTATCTGTAGTAGTAGCTTCGTTTTGTTTTAATTTATACAAAATAACGTCACCAGTAAAAGAATTTTGTGTATTTTCTAAATTATAAACATTCCATTCTATTAAATAATTAACTTGTTTGTTTAGTGTATTAAACGTTAACAAATCTTGAGATTTACCAGGAACAATTCTACTATCAAAACTAGAAACCTGAATAAAAGCTTTTTTCTCATTTGCAACAGGAAATTTATTCACCTTTAAATCAAATGTTTTTCCAGCTCTTATCAGAACACTTTTTTCTTTTACAATAATATCGGAAGTTCCACGACCCAAAACAGATACGTCATCTAATTCAGGAAAAACTCCAAATGTAGTTGTTGGTTTTTTTAATTGTCCGTTATTATTTTTTAGTGCTAAATTTTGTTTTATACGGTATCCTAAGGATGTATCTTTGTTTGCTGCTTGCGCATTCTCAAATGGAAAGGTCATTGGACTAGAATAAGCTCCCTGAACATAATATGCGTCCTGGTACCGTCTATCACTATTTTGTAAAATGACTGAAACTCTTTCATTCACTAGAGGTACTTGTGATAAAAACATCGGTAAAAGAGGTAAAACAACAAAAGGATCTTTTTCAGTAAATTCGTCCTTACCTTCTTGAAAGTTATAACCTTTCAAAACAGATTCTATATTTTGATCAAGTGGATATGCTCTTATCCTACCAAGCATCATAGGATCCTCGTTATTTACTACGGTTGCTGGAAATAATAATTTACTCATAGTTATTTCTCAAATTATACTCATTTAAAACCTTATTATAAAGATTTTCTACATTATCCAAATGTTGAGATAAATTAATAATCATTTGTTTTGTCTCCTCAAAATCCTCAGATAGGAAGTCTAGTGCTTGAATTAATTCTTGATTACCACTAGATTTTATTTCAGTGATAATACTATTTAATTTCTCAATATCTATCTTCGATGATTTTATCATATTATAAATTTAAACCATAAGATGTATAAGGTGGTGTTCCGTTTACAATAAGTCCAACAGATGGTGGTGAAATATTAAATATTTTAGTATACGAATTAGTATATCTTTCTTTTTCTATTCCTTGATTTGCACTGAAAAACGATTGTAATGTGAGATTCGGTTGTCCGTCAGGCATCGGACCTGTTGGAATTCCAAACCTTTGAAATTCTTTAATTATATTTAAATTAGCTCTAGTTTCAGAAAACCCTGTTCTAAATCTTGCTAATGGTAACAAAATTGATGGAATATCCAATTTTGAACCAGTTAATGCTACATTTATAATGTCTCTAATCTCATCTAAAATACTCTGACATCTTCGGTAATCACCAATAAGTTTTATAATTAAACCACTAATTGTTAATAACTGTAGAATTATAGCAATTTTTTTTGTTTGTACATTTTTCTTTAACTGCAAAATTATTGTTCTCAATAATAAAATTATTTCTTTTTTTACTTCATCTACAAGTATTTTGATAAATTTTGCCATTACCCTTGATGAAAAATTAATAAATAATTTTCTGAAAAAAATTGAAAAATCCAAACTATTTTTCAAATTGTATAATATATCCCTATACTTACTTGTAGTAGCGGCAAACATAATATAAAAACCAATTAAAATTTTTGGAGAAAGAATAGAGGCAAACATTGCTTTTGGAATTGCTTTGAGTAATTCTGTATCAACTGCTAATTTTAATTGTAGAGATGGTATTAATATATTTGGTGACAAATTTGATTTTAAGTTACTTACAAAAGTACTTTGAATTTCTTGGAATACTTGTAGTATTTCGTCAGATGTTGTAGCACTCAAAACATTTGATATTTGTGATATAATTTGTTCGTTGTTGACAGGTAATTTTATATTGTCACAATCTTCAAATTCGACAACACCATTACCAATATTATCGATAATATTGTCAATATTACGTAAATCTATTTCAGTAAATTCATAAAAAGAAGTGTCAACATCTTGAGTAGGAGAAACTTTAGATACACCAGATACATCAATTTCTTGTCGATTATCAAAACAAAGACCAAGAACTCTTTCAATCAGTAATTGAAATTTGGTTTTAACTTCCAATTGTTTAGATGATAGATTTGCTTGTACACTTACTGCACCACAAAGTAAATCAAAAATTTGTCCGAATAAATTTTGAAGATTTACAATTTCTAAAGTTCCATAGTAGTCGGTTAAAAATTGTGAGACTATGTTTTTATTATCTAGTCTATTTACCAAATCAACTTTGTAGAATTCACCAACATTTCCTCGATCATCTGATAAAACAAATTCAATATTAAATAATGATTGGTTTGATACTCCACGATATACGTTTCCTTTTTTTGTTGAGTAAGGCACACCAACATCTTGGGTTAATGAATGTAATTCTTTATTAAATGGAATTGTCCCGTTAGCTTGAATGTTCCAAGTCGTACCAGTTTCGTAAAAAATTTTACCGATATTAGTACTAGGACTTGTTTGTAAGATATTATAAAAATCTAACGATTGTATAGGAATATAAATTGAACCAGTTCTTGATCCTGTTGGGTTTGTTATAGAAGGTAGGACATTTTGAAGGTCATTAGCTAAATAAGTTTGTTCTTGAGAACAACCCAATTGGTTAATTGTTTCTTCAACTAACAATTCAGGTAATTCTGATCTTATTCGATTGAATGCTTTTACAAAAATAATAATAAGGTACTGTAATTTACTATCTACATTTGGAGCGTTTCCGAGTTTTTGATTAATGGCTGAATTAATTCTAGTAATGTTAGAATTAATCAGTGTAGTTCCAGAGCCAATTAAATCATTTGTTTTAGTCACTAAGTCTGGAATTGGGATATTTTCAATAGCCGCAAAATTTGGTTTAACTTTTGGTGGTAACTTTGTTAAAAGTTCTATTAGTTGTTCTAAATTATTTTTAACTTTTCTTTGGTATTCTTTTTTTTGATCTTGGAATTTTTTAATCTGTTGTACAAGTTTTTTTGCACTGACTTCGGTGTTAACTTCCCTTTTTTTTATAATTTCTTTTTGTTTTTCCTGAACTTCATTAAATTCAGTAATAGCCTCAACTTCACCGTTAAGTTCTGACCATTGTTCATCATAAGGACCACCCATATTATTTACTCATTTTGTACTTGTTGTCATCTAAAGTTTCAACATCTTTCATAATTAATGATTGTAACATATCCTCATCGATGTCCGTTAAAGACATATCAGATTGATGATTTTGAGATTTTTCCCAAATTGTAGATTGGAGTTTGGCCAACGTAAGTTTTTTTTCAACAACGTCATTTATGATTTTTTGTTGTTTTTCCAACACAGGGCCGATATTCTGCATATCATCAGGCTCTTTTAAAAAAGACAACATTTTATTTTGAACTCTTATTGCTGTAGTTCTTTGTTCTACTAACTCGTTGTATATTTCTTGCATTAAAGCAAGAATTGAGTCCTTGGATAAATTGATTTCTTTTCTTCTAGGTGTTGCCATATCAATAAATAGTTAAAATACGATAATTATTCGATAAGTTTATTCAAAACACTTACATACAATTTTTTAAATTTTTTCATAGATGATCTTATTTCTTTGGTATTCAAATTTGTCATCTCTCTTATTGAAAGTAATATGATATTTTTATTGTACTTATTATTTTCTGTACCTTCGAAATTCGTTTTATAATTTTCAAATAATTCCAAAAGGGAGATACCCAGTTTTATTTCGTTATCAGATAAATTTTGTTCCTCTAAATATATTTTAAGATCAGAAATAAAAACTTGAATTATATCATCGGCTTCGGTTTTTTCATTTTCCAAGTAATAGACCATATCAGGTCGATTTTCTAAAGTAGATGATATATCTTCATATGAAATGTTTCGATTTGTATCTTTTTGGTCTTTGATAATTTGACCCATAAGATAATTTTTACAAATCGTACCGAAATAGGAGTAGGCTTTTTTGTTTTTGGCTGGTTTAAATTTTTCTACTTTTGTCATCAAAAACCCATGAGTATCATGATGAATTTCGTGGAAATCCATATCTTTACGATACAACTTATACCTCCTAATAATAGAAGATATCATTTTATCTAAAGGAGCTTTTAAATAGGTATTATAGATTTCATTTCTTTCTTCAGCAGAATCAGTTGCAAGAAATCTTAAAACCGCATCTTCTTCTCTTTGATCAAAATAGTTTTCTTTGGATACCTTTTTTCTTTCCTTTTTTTGTTCGTTTTCGATGGACATTAAACCATTTGTGGCTCAAATTTTATGTTTCTGTCATCTTTAAAGTAAAACTCTTTCTTTGCACAACCGATCCAAAATTTAATTTCATCTTCAGTCATTATAGAGGATCCATTCTTGTAGTTCCAAAATATGGAACCTTCCCTCATCGTTGTGTGTTTGTAACCAATTCTAGGAATAGTCATTATTTTGGCTGTGTTATATGTCATCCTTAACAAGAACTCATAAACAAATGTCAATCTCATAGATGGTTTGAACCCTCCGTACTCTAGAATACTCGACTTTTTAACTACACACCCAGACGTTTGAAAATTTTGGTATTGTAATAAAGTTTCATTTGATAAATACCCAATTTCTTGAGAGAAATTTGCTGCAAAAGTCGCCTCATTTGTAAAACCAAGAAATACACCCTTATCATCAACATCAACTACGATGGGTAAAAACACATCTACCTCAGGGTAAAAATTAATATATTTCTGAACGTTTCTGAACCATACATTAGAATATTCATCATCGAATTCAAAAAAACTTACATAAGTTGATTGTGCATTTTCAACGCCATAATTAAGTTGGGATTGAAAATTTGGCTCCTTAGTGTACGGTAACAATTTGACATTCAAATTTTCAAAATTGTAATTTTTTAATTTTTCAACCAAAGTTTCTTCTTCAGTATGAACAATAATTATTTCATTGAGGGTTACGTCTTGAATTTGGAGGGATTTGATTGCCTTATCAAAGTATTCGTCAAAATCTCTAACTATTCCTGATTTTATCGGTAATATTATAGTTATGTCTAAACTTTCCATTTTAGTTTTCATTTAATTGGTTTAATTGTTGAAAGAAAAATTCCTTTCTTTTAAGTTGAAATTCGTTGAAAATTTTACTTACTTCTGTATCAAAACTTTCTGTCATTCTATAATTGTTAGCGGTAACTTCTCCTTCACTGTATAATGTTGGGAGTACGCTATCCTCTAACCATGTTTGAGCAAAGTCAGCAATCACATCAACAATTTGTAATGTATTTTCTACCCAGACACCATTATTTTCATTCATCCACTCAGGTTTTAAACTTGGAATTTTACCAATTACAGGTATCCCAGACGCCATACACTCAATAGGGAAAGTACCAAATGATGATGTTGGATCTAACCAAACACCTAAGAAAGCATCTTTCATTGCATTTGAAAATTCTTCTTCACTCAATCCTCTGAGATCTCTGAAAGTAAAAAACCTGAATTGTGGATATTTGAGGTAAAAACTTTTGATTAAATTGAGACCATCACGCTGTTCTCTAGAGTGAACCAATATGATCGGTTTTGGTGGATGAGTTTGTTTAACAAAACAGTCTGAAATTGTCGGTCTCAGAATATCAAAAGATGTATTTCTCATAATTTTGGAAATCTCATCTCTTTGTGTTTCTGAAGTCGCAATACACTTATAAAAACCGTATTGTTGCCAAGTAGCTCCAGGAGTCAATGTTTCTAGAACATGGTCATATGCTTGACAGAGTACAATCTTACCACAAGGTAAATTTTTTACTTGTTCCATAACAAACCCAAAAATTTCAGGTATAACTAAAATATCCTCAGGAGCAATTTGTAAATTTGTACCTTCAATAACTTGAAATTCTAAACCTTCGTATTTTCTGAATGACCAACTATCGATCGGTGTGTAGTCAGATTTTTCATACAACATAACTACCTTATAACCCTCTTTGGTTAGAGAATTGGCAATGTCGTAAATGAATCTGATGGATGCCTTAGCATTTCCTTTTGTGTCTTGGACAAAAAAATATATTTTGTTCGACTTGGTGTCTATATTGTAAAGAGACCTTTGTAGATTTTGTTTTAAATCTTCACTCATTTTTAAAGTTTTTGTATAAATTTATTGAATAACATTGTGTTCCAAGCTAATCGAAATGAAACACTTAAATCTTGTGATTTACTGACCATTTTTTCATCGATTGGTTGCATTTCAGAAAAAACAACTTCAGTTAATGTTTTTATAACTTCGTATTTTATAACCGAAATATGTTGACTTTCACCAGTTCCTGAAAACTCAGGGCGATCGACGAAAGAATCAATCGCATTAATGTTTAAATAGTATTTTTCACCTAAAACGTCTAACATCATATTAAATTTTTAATGTAATCATTTAATTCACCAATAGAATTTATAGTAATATTGGTTTTTATTTCTGAATTATAGGGTTTTTCGAATTTAATTAAAGTTTTATTTTTATTTATTTGTAATAATTCAGGTTCTGCCGTAACTAAAATATCAAATTCTTTCCAGATTTTTCTTTTATTCTTATGATTATAGAAAATTATTTTTTCAATTTCACATCCAAACTTGGATATAAAAAACAGAGTTGCTGGTTTACTTTTACCAACCTGTTTGGAAATTAATAAAAACTCAACTTCACCAAAATACTCCCTGTAAATTTCGTTTAAAATATGAAAAGTGCTCATCTCTGTCGATGGTGCATGTCCAAAAATTTGCATAGCAAATTCGTTATACATAAAGTTGTAATACTCTTCATCATTCTTAAAATTGAAATGATTTTTATAGTTAGATGTATTGTATGGCTTATAGATTTCAAATTTAAAATCTTCGTCAACTAGTTCTAATTCATCTATAAAAAATTTCTGATAAATCTGTTCTATCTTTTCAAAAGTATCCCTCAGAACACCTTCAATATCAATTGCTATTCGAAATTTTGGCATATGTTTTTTTTTGTTGAACCATTTTGTTAATCCATTCGTATGTTTTTTCCATACCTTCTTTGAGTGACATTGTACTTTCCCACCCAACTTTTTCTTTGTATAGTTTATTGTCGGAGTTTCTACCTCTGACCCCAGTTGGGCATTTGAATCCGTATTTATTTATAAACTCATCACCATCAATATTAGTAATTTTGATATTCTTACCAGATATATTGATTGCAAGTTGCGCCAATTCATTGATTGAAATCATTTCCTCCGATCCAATGTTCACTGGCCCTGTAAAATCACTTTCCATTAATCTTAAAACTGCCTCAACACATTCCTCAACATACATAAATGATCGTGTTTGTTTACCATCACCCCAAACTTCGATTTCATAATCAGGTCTTGATTGTCCTTCGATTTTGATTACATCATCGATTTCTGCTACTTTTCTACACATTGCTGCTGGTGATTTTTCTTTACCACCAATCCAAGTGCCTTGTGGGCCAAAAATGTTATGAAATCTTGCAATTCTAACATTGAGGCCATAGTTTCGAGAAAATGCTAGATATAAACGTTCAGAAAAAAGTTTTTCCCAACCATAATCCGAATCTGGATTTGCTGGATATGCTGACGATTCTTCACAGTTTGGGTTATCTGGATCTAGTTGATTGTGTTCAGGATACATACAAGCTGAAGAAGAGTAAAATACTTTACCTACCTTTGTTTTGACAGCTTCATGAGCAACATTAAGATTTATTGTTGCAGAATTGTGCATTACGTCTGCATCGTGATTACCTGTAAAAATGTATCCAGCACCACCCATATCTGCAGCAAGTTGGTAGACCTCATCAAAACCTTGAGTTCTTGATAAAAGTTGTTTGATGTATTTGAACGGTTGAGGATAACCACCGTTATTGACTTCTAACCTCATTATTGCTTCTACATTGTGAGGATCTCTCAAATCATAAGTTAGAAATTCATCACATATTTCATTCTCAGGAAAGTATTCGTGACGTTTCAAATCAACCACTCGTACATAATGTCCTTCCGACTTTAATCTTTTTGCTAGATGTCCTCCGATGAAACCTCCTCCACCAAGAACTAAAATGTTTTTAAATTTTTTCATGTGTTGTTATTTCGTTCAAAATCATTTCATTTATTAAATCGTATAATTTTATTGTAATACCTGGCCATTCAGGATAATCATTTTTAAACTTACTAAAATTTGTAACATAGTAAATGTGATCCCCTATTCTATTATCAGAAATCAATTCATATTTATCCCAAATTTTCCAATTTTTCAATTTTTTTGAACATATTTCATTTACAAGGTTTATTGTTTCCAGAATTGAGATGGAGTTTTCTGAACCACCACCAGCGTTATAAACTTGACCTACTTTGGGGTTAAGATGAAAATACCAAAACATATTTACCAAATCATAGGAATGAATGTTATCTCTGACTTGTTTTCCTTTATAACCGTATATTCTATATTCTTTGTTATTTACAATACATTTTATTAAATAAGACAAGAACCCATGTAATTCCGTACTTGCGTGGTTTGGGCCAGTTAGACACCCCCCTCTAAAACAAACAGTATTGATACCAAAATATTTACCATATTCTTGAACCAATAAGTCTGCAGACAACTTTGAGACTCCGAAAAGTGAATGAAGACAAGTATCTACTGATAAGGTTTCATCAATACTATTCCCATACAAAGGATCTTGAAGTGTGTATCTTGTTTCGGTTTCGATTATATTCAATTTGTTGGGATTATCACCATATACTTTGTTTGTTGATGTAAATATGAAAGATGATTTTGGACAATAAAGTCTAGTAAGTTCTAGTAAATTGAGTGTACCTAGAGCATTCACTTCAAAGTCGGTGATTGGTTCTTTTGCCGCCCAGTCATGTGATGGTTGTGCTGCAGTGTGAATTATTATTTCTATTTGTGAGTTAAATTTTTCGAAAATAGTTCTCAAACTTTCATAATTTCGTATATCAATATCGTTAAAAAAAAAGTTATCAGGATAAAGATTTTTTAGAACCTCAGTGGTCAATTCGGTTGTTGCCTCAGTTCCAAAAAAATAAGATCTCATATGGTTATCAATACCAACTACAAAATAACCTTTATTTATAAAAAATTTAGTTGCTTCAGATCCTATCAAACCTGAACATCCTGTAATCAATGTAATTTTCATTTTTTATTTTTTTTAAAGAAAAAATCTATACCTATGTTACTATGAAAATGATATCCTTTGGTTAAAAAAAACTCTTCGAATTTATATTCAAAAAAATTGTTTTCAACACAAATTAATTCAATATCATAATTTTCAAAATTAATTTGTTTCAAAATCTGTAATTCCGATCCTTCGGTATCTATTGACATAAAATCAATTTTTTTATTCATCACTATCGATTCAAATTTTAATGCGTCAATTTCTATAATTTCTGAAGTACCACCATCTCGACGTAGTTCAAACTGAATTCTTTGATAATGTTTTGGATCGTATGATTCTTGAATACCACTCAACATTTCTGTAGGCCCTGTTAACGCCAAAAATTTTACTTTTGTGTTATGATCCCAGACAGCACAATTTACCGTTTTACAAGTCCTATTCTGTACTAATCTTTGAAAGACTTTGGGGTGTGGTTCAATGCATATTCCATCCCATCCTAAATCCTCTAGCATTTTGGTATTGTTTATTGAAATTCCATCGTGAGCTCCGATATCAACAAAAAAACCATCAGTTTTATTGTTGAAAATATCTTTTAATTTTTGTTCAATTTGTTCTAAATGTGTCATTTGAATTAATTTACCATTGTATCTAAAATTGCATTAACTCTATCAGAATAAAATGCATATCTTGTATTTGTTATATTATAATTTTCAATTACAGCTTCCAATCTTTTGAAATAATCATCCTCACTTAAATTATTAAGAATATGGTCTAATTCTTCTTTTGTCTCAAAAAATATAATTCCATCTGTATTGAAATAATCCCCAATATTTGGACAACCCCAGTAAATTGGAATTGTGTAAGACATAAAACAATCTATAATTTTTTCACTTATGTAGTTTACATTTTTGGTGTTTTCGATTGCAATGTGAAACATTGAATTTTCGAATAGTTGATATTTTTTTTCCATTTCAATCGAAGGTGGAAAATAAAGTTCAAATCTTCTTGGTTTATTTATTATATCTCTAGTTTGATGTCTAAGTTGGTGTCCAAGTAAGTAGTTTTTGTTACTCATAACATGACTGAGTAAAAATTTCTTTTCAGTGGAAAAAATATTATGATATTCAGTTCTGTGGTTTGCTCTAGTTTTATCTTGTCTAGTTAATATCCAACAAGATGCGTATAAAAATAATTCTGCGTTTTGACATTGAGATAAAACTTCTGGATATGATGTCAGTATTTTATCAAATTGATGGTGATGTCTGATTACTTCATCACTTATGTTATTAATCTCTTTAGGTTCCATACCTTGAATCAATACCAATAAATCATATGATTTTCGATCGTTTGGTAGAACATATGTAAAATATTGAGGATTAGGGTCAATAATTAATTTAATTTTTTTGTTTGTGTCGCAAAAGAAAAAATCTCCGGGACATCCATGTGGTGAGTAAACAGGTAACATATCTTAAGTTGTTAATTTTATCCATTTAGATAATGGTGGGTGCCAAAATGGTAGATAATAAATTGAGTTCAAGTTCAATAATGCCGCAGTATAGCTGAATGAACCTTTAGACATTATAAAATGATCAGAAAAAACCATATTTGAAAATGTTTCCTCAATCGGTTCGTTTAGGTGAAATTCTGTAAAATTATGATCAAAATTTTTGAAATCTGAAATGTCACCTTGTGAAAATATTTTGATTTTTTCAATATCTTTATTTCTATTCAAAACTAATTCAATACTTTTTAAGTAATAGTCGTCTTGTTCGTAGCCATAACTACCTATATCAAATTTATTCGGTCTTCTAATATGAACCGTTAAAACATTATCATGTGTTTTATTTTTGTTTTCATAAAACAAGTCTTGTATTTTTCTGAATGAATTTGTTGTTACTAATAAATCTAATCTCTGTTCAACTTCCTTATAAATTTGTTGCAATGGTATAGTCAATATTTTTTTAGGATCAACCTCATTGATGTTTTTATAGTTGTTAATTATGTTGATGAATTTTTCTTTTTTTTGTAAAAAAGATTCATCATTATCATAATTGTGAGCCATAGTAGAAAATGGTCTATAGACAAATTCTAAATTATAAAGTTCAGCATACAATATTGTAAACATAATTGTTTGATATTGAGCGCCAAAACCATCATCCCTTATTATATTAGTGATATACATAGTTTATTCTCCTAAAATTATGTGTTTTATGGAGTTTTTTAAATGATTAAAATTTTTATTGAAAAAAGTAGCATTCATTCCCCACTTTATACATTCAAAATCTTGACTTTCCAAATAGGACTTGATATTGTTTGGTGTTTCAATATTTGAATATTGACCATTGGTTGAAGTTTCGACATCGATGTAAATTACTTTATCTTTAAGATAATTTCCAGCACCAAGTAATACATTGAAATCTGAAGATTGTGCATCAACTTTTAAATGCTCAATACAATCAAATCGGTGCCAAGGAATACGGTCAAAAAAAGATTTCAAAGTGATCACAGGTATTTGAATAACTTTTTTCACCCCAAAAAAATTTGGTTTGAATAAACTTGAAGTCCCAGAATCACCTTCAGTACAATAAAAATCTTCATTTTCAGACAGATAATTTGAAACAGCACAATTCAAATAAAAAAAAGACTTACCAATTTTATTCGGATTCAAATGATATTCCCAGATTTTTTCTCCAGAATGAAGATGCTCAATATTAAAAATGTTTGGTTCAAAACCGAAAACACACACTTCAGGATCGTCATTAATCCAAACCTCTGAGTTTGGTGCGTTTATAGAAAGTCCAACGTCCAATTTAATTTTGGTTGCCCATTCTGGAACATAAATAAATTCATCTTTTAATAACGGATGAAGAATATTTTTTATTTTGTTTTCTATTTCATTGTGTTCCACGGGTCTATTATTATTTTGGAATTTAATTGTTCTTTATATTTTTGAAACAATGTAGTATTTGTGTGTGCAAGAACAATCACATCACATTGATTTAAAAATTCATCAAACTGTTCGGTTGTAAAATCTGTATCAACTAAGTCATCACAACCTAAAATTTGGTAATTATTTGATTTTAGATGTTCATATAAAATATAGGATGCGGACTCTGTAGTAACAGAAGTTTTTGGTTTGAATGACAATCCAAAAATACCAATAACTTTGTCAGTATATTGACTAACTTTTTCGATTAAGAGTTTATTTTGATTTTCATTTATTTTTTGAGTAGCGATTATATGATCCGCATTTAAACCCAACTTTTCTGATAAATTAATAAATGCCCAAGTATCTCTTGGAAAACAAGTGCCACCAAAAGACAAACCACTATTCAAGTAGTGAGGTGAAATACGTTTGTCATAACCTAATGCTTTGGTAATATTTTTGGGATTACAGTCTAACTTTTCCGCAACATTACCCAAAAAATTAGCAAAACTAATTTTCATTGTAATATAAGCATTCAAACTCACTTTACTAATTTCAGCCTCCATTAATGACATTTTTACAATTGGTGCATTATTCTTCAAAATTTTTTGATAAATAGTTTCACCTAATTGACCGTATTTCTCATTTGATTGACCCATTATTAATACGTCTGGATTTTCAAAATCGTAAATCACATTACCCAAAGCGACAAGATCTGGTATGTATAATAAACCAAAACCATTATTTAAGGATCTTGATGAATTTTTTTCAATAATTTCAATTATTTTTTTATGTGTTTCGGGCATAACAGTAGAACTAATAATAAATAAAAAATCCTCACTATCACACTCTTTGAGTGATTTGGCAATTGTTTCAACAGATTGAAACACATAATCATTGGAAAAGGTACCATCAGATTTTGAGGGGGTGTTGACTAGTATAATTGCAACATCTGTCTCAGAAACTAAACGACTAGTGTCGCTTTCTACGGTTATATTATCAATATACCTATTATAGAATAGTTCCAAATCTGGTTCAAAAAAAGGAATTGAATTTTTTTTCAACAAATCAATTTTATTTTTATCAATGTCAAACCCAATAATCTTTTGTCCATTTTTTGCAAATGTTACAAGTAAGGGTAATCCTAATTTACCTAAACCAACTATACTTATTTTTTCAATCCTCATAATTTGTCATTTATTTCTTTTAATGCGTTGTAAACGGATTCATTATCTTCTTCAGTACCACAAGCTATTCTTAAAAATGAATCATCCAAATCTAACTTATCATTTAGAATTCTAGTATAAATTTTTTTATCAAATAATAAATAAGAAAATACTTTATTCACGTTTTCAAAACAGTCAACAATAAAAAAGTTAGCGTAAGATTTATAGACTTTGAATTTGTCCAATTTAAGTAAATTTGTGTAAAATTTTTCTCGGTTATCCAAGTATCTTTCTCTTGCCTTTTGATAATCTTCTTTGAAGATTGGATCATTCATCAATTCTAAAAATATTTGAGCAAGTCCATTGATATTCCAACACAATCCATACTTAGAAAAAATTTTGTTACTTATTTTAGGATCACAAACTGAATAACCTAAACGAAGACCTGCGATTCCAAAATCTTTGGATAGACTCCTAATTACAATTAAGTTTCTATTTGTATAAACATCAGTCTCCACACTATGTGATTTATCGAAAAAATCTATAAAACTTTCGTCGACTACGACTGAAACTTTTTTTAACTCTCTGATGATGTATTTGATGTCGTTCTTTTTCATAATTGTTCCAGTGGGGTTATTTGGATTAACTATGATGAGAACTTCTACTTGGTTACTAAGACAAAACTCGACTAAACTTTTTTTATCAACATAAAAGTTGTTTTCTTTGTAAGTTTTAAAAAAAACTATATTATCAATATCGTATTCATAGTAGGTTGAAAAGGTTGGAGTTATTATACATTTCTTTTTCCCTTCGAACTCTCTCATAATGAGTTCTATAAGTTGAATTGCTCCATTTCCAATTAATAAATATTCAGGATTTATATCAATGTTTTTTGATAATAAATTGGATAAGATTTTATTTTGAGGGGGGTAGTATTTGATATAATCAGTAAGATCTATTTTTTTGAAATTATCCATAAATAATTCAAATGCGTACGGATTACATAAAAAACACGCATCAACTGAAACGTCTATTTTCAAATCGTTTTTTAATTCATATACCGAAGGTGAATGAAGACCTGAGTCAGATTTAAGTTTTAAAAATTTTTCATAACTATCATTCATATAAGAGACACGGTTTTAAATTTATTTGAACTTGGATCTCTATCTAAGTGATTTTTTTTATGAATAGTAATTTGTATGTCACCCAATCTGTTTTTCATTTCTTGTAACAATTTATTTTCCAGATCCTGGGTATAATTATAATTAGGCACTAGATAAAAATCTACATCTTTAGTTTCTCTTTTTTGAATTATTTGAAATAAATCAACACAATCGTATTTTGACATAAAGGAATAAAAATTTACAGCAGGGACAAGTGAATTTTTTTCTGTAACTAACATATCCCCATTTCGACCTAGTATTCTTTTGATTGTTTTGGGAAATGCACCATCTAAAATTGGATTTTCAAGTCTTTCAACTATATCGTTAGTTTTATATCTGATCAAAGGCATAACTTTGTTATAAAAACCTGATCCTAAAATCGTATTATTATCATCGTATTCTGTGAATGAATATATCAAATTTTCCTTGTAATAATCATTCTGATTGTCTTGGTGAGCAAATGCAACTTTTTCTACTTGACCATAGTGCATTCTAATTTTTATTCCAAAAGTATCGTAAATTACTTCTTCCCATTGAGGTAGACACATTTCAGAAGCTGCATGAATAAATTTTAAATATCGAAGTTTCAAATTGTACTTTCGACATAACAAGGCAAAATAATATATTGTTGATGGGTATGATACCAATATTTTTGATTTTTGTTTGTTAAAATATTCGACATACGAAAAAATTGTTTCATCATTCAAATGGAATGCCGACATATAACTTCGATTTAATTCGTAATCAATAAAAAAAATCGGATCACCTTCATTTGGTGAATATCTTCTAATCCATATAGAATGGTCTTGATATAATTTAGCGCCGTGATCCAAATACGCATTTTCTATAATTGCACATTCTATCTTGAACAAATCATCTGAACCTAATACAACTAATCTTTTACCAGTCGTTCCAGAAGTATTCATTTTATATTGTTTTCCTTTGTATTCTGTGGATATTAAATCATCATAATTTTCAATTATTAAATCTTTGGTTAATTCTGGTAAAATTTTTAAGTCATCAAAATCTTTAATATTTGGATCAAAACCATATTGACGAAATACTTTTTGGTAATAAGGAACTGATGAATTACAATATTTTAAAACATTTTTTAATGTATTTAATTGATAATTTTTTGTCTCATCATATGTCCATTTTTTTGATTGGTTAATCAAAAACCAAAATTCATTATAGGTTTTCCCATAACGATGTTTAAATGGTATTATTTTGTAAACAATTTTTTTTACAAAATTTGGTTGTTTTTCTATTAAAAATTTTAAACTACTAGCCATTTTTCCTTTTGAAGAAATAATTTTCAGTATCTAATACCAAGAAATTTTCATAATTAATTTTATTCATAAAGTCAAAAATATCTTCTGATTTATATCCTCTTGTTGTAAGTGCATGATTAATTTCCACACAAATAGTGATGTTATTATTTAGTAACAAATTTATCCCACCTAACAAAATTTCGTAGTCATAACCATCCGCGTCTATTTTTATAAAATCTGGTATAACTTGATTTACTTTTACGTACTCATCCAAAGTCATAAAATTGTAAATTTCTTCAAATGGATCTTGACCCCAAATTTTGTATATTTTTTCGGTGAAATAACCAACCTTACTTCCAAATCCAAGTTTTTCTGTTTTTACAGACTCTATGTTATTTTTTTGTAAATTTGGTAACAAATAGTTTTCGTATGTGTCTGTGGGCTCAAAGGAATACACAGTTGAACATTTCTGACTAAATAAGATGCTATACAAACCTACGTGAGCTCCAATGTCAAAAATTATGTTTTCTTTTCTCAAATTTTTTAAAAACCAGTCTCGTGTTTCTGGTTCTACATACCGACCATTATTTGAGTAGTAGGACTCAAATACTGGATAAAAATCAAGATAAAAAGATTTCTCTTCAATCGGAAATAGTATCATTGATAATTTGTTTTGGATAAATGAAAATTACACCTGAATTTACACAATCAATTTCTTGATTATAATAAAATTCATACGAACCATAAATTTTATTCAATTGTGTGTGTATGAATTCCAAACAAAGAGTTTGATCCCCGTACTTATCATACCCGAATTTAGCTTTTCCGTTCTCATCTGGTACAAAAAAATCGTGTATTATTATAACAGGTTTAATTCCTTTTTTATGTATAGCTTCTAATTCTTCAAGTAGTGGTAATGGTTCAGGATCCCAATGTGAGTCTATAAAAAACAAATAATTTTCATTTTCTTGGACTTCCATATTATTTAAAAAATCTATACTACTAGAATTGTGTAACCTCAAATTTTCATAATGTAAATTTGATTTTGCATAATTAAAAAATTCAGTATTAATTTCTACAGATTCAACTGGGACACCAAATGTACACATAATTTTTGTTGACCATCCCAAGTAAGTTCCTGTTTCAATAATTTTATTTATATTGAAAGTTTTTATTAAATTAGAAAATTCTTCGTATAATTTTTTATCTTCTAGTGCTCCTTTTTCCATTTTGTTTGATAGTTTAAATAAAATTTCTTCCCAATCTTGATATGGTGAATTTAAGTATTCTGTCTCATCATAGTTTTTAAGTAATTTATGATCTAACTGAACCACATCATCGTGAAGAATCATCCGTCCTTCCTTACTTACCGCAGTTTCTGGTTTTCTGACAAAATCATGATGATAAATAGTATATTTTTGTGCCCAATTAAATACTTTTTTATATTTTTTACCCAAAATAAGAAACATAAAATTATCACAAGTTGGTGCACTACCAACAGGTATTGTGAACGGAAAGTCATCTTCAGTTATATGTAGTGGGGTTTTGAAACACCAAGCGTCGGCAAATTCCCCACGTTCCCAGGCTCGTTCATCTCTGAATTGTAGTACATCATTAATATATTCTGTACGAGATAAAGCCAAACAAACTTGATTGTCAAGTCTATTAAAAAAATTTTGTTTGACTGTTTTCCATTCATCTGTGACTGGAATAAAAATATCTAAATTCATTACCACAACAACTTTATCAATGGCAACTAAATTTTGTGTGTATTTAATAAAGTTATTAAAAGTGAACCTAGTCGAATTTTCAAGTATAACTGAAATTTTCGAAGAATTATTTAATCTAGTTTGTATAAAATGTTGAAAGTATTCTAAGTTGTTACTATAAACCAAATTATTACAAACCAAAAATATTTTCTCTACTGAAGGGTTTTCGATATTTTTTTTAATACAAAATAAATATTCTTCTAATCTTAGTTCGTTTTTTTCGACAAAAATTTCACAAAAAACAATAATTTTATTGTTGTCAATTATTTCATACACATGGTCGTCTTTTTTTTCAAAAAAAACTTCAGAATTAATACCTTTATCATCTATGAACAAATCTCCGTTAAATTTCACACCAGTTCGTAATTCGTGAAACTTTAAACCATAACCAACCAACTGATTGTATGTTGGTTCATACCAATTTTTTTTGGACACACAACCTCTAGCTGTTTCTACAATAATATAATGTCCTTCATCATAAAGATCATTGACAATATTAATACGTTCGGTTATAGGTTTTGCGTTCAAATAATCCCAATCACCTTGATTATTTTTTAACGTGAGACAAAGAGTATTATCTAGATCAAAAACATATCTCATATTATTCATTTTCATACTTAATCCAGTGATCGTAACGATAGACATCTTCACTATTGTGTTGTAGAGACGATCCCCACCATTTTTTTGGCATAAAAACTTTTTTATCTACATTCAATGGATTGAGCCAAGCAGCCCACCAAGAAAAAGTACTAACACCAATAATATTTACATCACAAACTGACATTAAAGAAAAATCTTTCAAATGTGATAATACTGAATTTGTATTATTAACAAACATAATATTTGTACCGTAAAATTTATTTTTACACCACTCAATATCGTCAGAAAAAATTAAAATACCATCATTTTCATTTGTATTTTCGTTCAGAATACGTTTGTAATAGTTGTTGATTGACAAGTTTGCATTAAATGCATGATTGTCAAGTGTTAAATCTCCTCTTCTGATATGAACAGAAACTATCTTGTCATAATTTTTTTTTAATTGTTCAAGATAACTTGATGAGTAATCAAATAATTCATTAGTAAATCTCAACTCGGTTTTTAGTTCATTTTTGTAAGCATCAACATACTCCTTAGCTTGAAAGTAACCATGAAGACAAGTACCATTTGGTAATTCCCAAAATTCTGGGTAATATTTTACAATATTATTTTCGTTGTAATAATTTTTTATTTTACTTCGTATTAAATAAGTAGGTTTTTTTTGACCAAATTTTAAATCAAACAATCTAAACATATCATTATTGTAAACATCTAATTTACCGATTGTCGGATTAAATCTTCCATTTGTGTTACAATTATCATTTTCAGAGGGTATCCAAAGTTCTGTATTCAATTTTTTTGCTAAACTAAAGGCGGCAGCATACTGAAACAATTGATTACCTAAACGACCATATTTACCTATTGTTAAATTAGTAATCATCTAGTTAATTGATTTAATTTATTTTTATTTCGTACTTCAGATGCGGTTTTTGATTGTTCGAACAATCCACCAGCTGGACTATTATTTTTATGATCGTTGTAAGGTGAATTTTCATTATACACATATAAAGTTTTATCCAAAAATTTATAATGTTTTTTACCACAAAGTTCTAATAATGGAAATGAGTATGCAACGTCAGCACCAGATTTATAATATTCATTATTTTCATCTAAAAAGTTTTCTTTCGGTATATTTTTCCATAAGAATGACTTCCAAGTTCTTAAATGTGAAAATCTAAAAGCATCCTTCCTGATCGTATCAGGATTACATTCTTGAGAAAATCCGGGATTTCCATTACTGTACATAAAAGACCCGTTGGTTAACCAAATATTTTTGTCAGAATAGGTTTTATTAATAAATGATAATACATCATTACCTAGAAGAAAATCATCAGCATCCACTTCAACTACAATATCTTCATCATCAAATTGAGATATTAATTCGTCCATATTTTTTAACTTGAACTTTTTTTCATCGTTCTTGATTAAAGTGAACCGATCATCCCCCTCTATAAGTTCTTGTGCAAATTCATATCCACCGTCAGTAGATAAATCATCAATCATGTAAACGTGGAAGTCATTCAAAGTTTGTATCTTCAAACTTTTTACGTATGTCGAAAGATAATTTTTTGCACTCCAAAAACACGATACTACTTTGATCATATTATATTTCTTGATTAATTACTTGATAGTATTTGTTCTCAATTAATTGACCAACAACATCACTATTAAATTTATTTAACTCGTCACTAGATGGTGGTGTGGTCAAAGTTTTTTCTATAATATTTCCAGATGAATCAACTTTATAAATCCACGCTGGTTTTCCGCAAAACCAACTTTCGATTGTCGTGCGACCAAGTAATATACCTGCAGTTTCACTAACTCTCTTAATGTAATCTTCAGTTCTCCATGTTGAGTTAAAGTATTTGACATGGGAATTTTGTAGTAAAGTTTCTAGATAATTTGATTTGTCATCACCGACAAGCCACAATTCTTTTCCATTTTCTTTTGTATAAGAAACTAAATCCTTGATTGTGTTTTCTCTTAAGTAATCAATACTACCAACAAATAAGACCGCATTCTCGACTTGAGTATTTTTTTGAGAAAACCGTTCATTATCAACAGGATTATAAATTACAGAAGTTCTTTCTCTAGGTATTTCATAAACGTCAATAATATGTTCTTGAATTTCTGGACGAATACAAATATATTCACGAATTGTTTCATTAATTACTGGTTTTTCCAAACGTATTACTTCTGAATGAATAGTTGAAATTTTTGGAATATTCGGATAAAGTTGACAAATATAATTTGTTGTTGGTTCGTGTTGAACATGTATAATATCAAAATTTACTTCAGATACTTTATACATCGTATTAGGTATAGATAAAACCATTCCATCTGGTGTTTTTTGACCCCATTTACCATCACCCAATTTGAACCCAGGTGGTTCTTTTAATGAGTACGTTTTGATTCCTAGTTTTTTTGCCATGTCTTCTAAAGGTCGTCCAATATCAGAAAGTACCGAGACATCATGACCTAATTTTACAAGTGTTTTGGCTAATTCGTACACATAAACTTCGGAACCTGTAAACGTTTTAAAAAAAAGACAAGACAACAAAATTTTTAGTTTCTCTTCTTTTTTCTTGGGCAGAATTTTTGGAAGTTCATTTGAATATCTTTCAATAAATTTAACTCTATTTTCTTCCCACTTTTCGTTTGTCATACCAATAGACTTATGTGTGACACGTATGTCGAACATAACTCCGATTTGTACTCCTTCCAAAAAGTTTTGAAATGAAAAATTAACATCGTAAAAATGAAAACCCTCAACAGTTTCATCAAATCTAGTTTTAATTCTGGATTTACTTAAACAAATAAATAATCCATCAACCATAACAACGTCTTTTAGTTTATCACCTAAACTAGAACTATATTTTGATTCCCATTTTTTACCATCACTTTCATGATTGACAATACCAAACATTTTACTTCTATCTTCCCACCACATTCCACTTTTTGGTACAGACGTTGTTCCAGCTAAACCAATTATTCCATGTGGATTTTTTTCGAAATGCCTTGTCAGTTTTTTTGCCCAATTTTTGGTGTCAAAGTAAATGTCATCGTGACATAAAACAACTATATCATTTGAGGCTTCATTCAAAATTTCATTATAAACTTCTGTTAATGAACGACCGTTTGGATTTACTTTTTCGATAATCTCGACTTTTGGTAAACCACTTGATTTACGAAGTAACTCTTTGAATTCTTCTGAAGAATTTCTTGTACTATATCCTATTGTAATCATAATTAAATTCCTGTTGAGCCGAACCCATTTTCCCCTCGTTCTTTTTGTTGTAAAATCTGTTTTTCTTGTAGTTTTACAACAGCACCTGAATATACTGGACATAAACAAGCTTGTGCTATTTTTTGTCCGACTTTTATTAATATTTTTTCTGAACTAGTGTTGTATAAAATTACTTTGATCTCACCAATATAACCTGAGTCAACAGTTCCAGGACTATTAAGCACTATTAACCCTTGATTAATTGCTAATCCACTTTTGGTTCTAATTTGTAATTCGGTGTAATCTGGAATATTGAATTTCAAACCTGTGGGAATAAGAGCTCTTTGATTTGGGAATAATTCGTAGTCAACTATTGAATAAAGATCAAAACAAGAATCACCAGAGTAGTTATAAAATGGATCTACGGCTTTTTCATGTATTTTAGTATAAGATAATTCTAAATTAGTGTTTATTTCGGAATCTTCTTGTGCTATCAAATTGTTGATCATTGAACTATTTTCATGTGAATTTAAGTTATTAATAAATGACTCAATATCCATTCCTAACTTTTCAGATAAGTCAGATAAATCAATGTTTTCATCATTATCGCCGCCTAAAGAAATCATCTTCAATTGATTTTTTAATTCTTCCAAAGATTGGTTAAACTCCTCATCCAAATTATCTTCAAATTGGTCTAAATTATTTGTATTTTCCATTATTTTAATTCTTTGAGTTTTTTTATTAAATCAACTAATACCAAAACATCCCTTTCACAATACTCAACAATCAAATTTAGTTGATTGTGTTCCCAGTATGCTTCGTGAACCCTGTTACCTGTAATTTCACCTTCTTTAGATGATGGTACACCCATAGCAGCGCACATCAACTCTAAGGACGATAAACCAAAAGGATTACCAAATTTCCAAACATCCATAGTATCTATTGCTCTAATTTCCCAAGGTTTTGTTTCATAACTTGGTAGTAGAGTTGAAGGTCTAATTCCGTTTATTACCATCCTTTTAAGTAAGTGAGGAATATCAAAATTTTTGACATTGTGACCACACAACCAAAAATCCGATTTTTGAACCTTATTGAATAACTGATTAATTTCAAATAAAGTTTGTTTTTCATCATCACCTGAGATGGTTTGTTTGTGAACTTTTCCATCAGGTGTTACGAAAGCAAAACTGGCACAGACTATTTTTGAAAACTCGGGAACAAGCGCTGCTCTGTTTATAAAAACTTGTTCTTTTGGTAATTCTTTATCTTCAGGAAATCTTTTCAAAAACCAGTCGAAATAGTTGTGAAATTGTTTCAACAACATTTCATTGTTCTTTTCAAGTTCCTCATAGTTTCTGAATAAACCTACAGTTTCAATGTCAAAAAAAAGGATTTTATTTATTGGTTGTGTAATCATAATATGGATCTGTAAAATTCTGCTCTATCTTTTGTAACTTTTTCTAAACTATATTTTTCGTGGACAGTTTCATACAATCGTTCACCCAAGTCTTTGGCAAAGTTTGGATTTTGAATAAGTTTTTTAACATACTTAAACCAATCACTGTGATTTCTGTTTTCATCCACTAATAATGCGTTTCCGTTGGTAAATATACCATTATCTAAGGCATGAGTCAAATCGATAGTATAGGGCCCGAGATTAGATGCAATCAAAGCTTTCTTGTAAAAACCAGCCTCAATTACTTTCAATTGAGATTTCATTCTATTGAAAATGTGATTCTTGATAGGCGCCAAAGATACATCAAATTTTGTATAATTTTTTGCGTATTGTTGAATCGGTCTTGTCCAAATTCTTTTATAGAATTCGTGAGAAAATTGTTTATCATCCTCCTCTTTGAATCTCATTAAGAAATTATGATATTCAGGTGATATTAATTTATAATTGTCTGTAAATACTTGTTCATATTTGTACCATACAGTTTCATGTGGTTTAATATCTCGTTTTTTCTGTTCTCCAGTTTGTTGATTGATTTCAGTCACTGTACCTCGGATATCAAACCCACAAAGATAAACTTCTGTTGTGTCTTTGAACTCGTGCATTCGAGAGAAAATTGATTCAAGTATAGTAATGTCGTGTAAGTGAGAGGAGCCACCTAACCATCCAAATCTTAACTTATCTGAAGGTTCTGTAACCGCATTAAATTGAGTCTCAGTTTTACTAATTGCATTTGGAAATACAACAGCGTTTTTATTATACTTTGACATTTCCTGAGCAAAAATACTCGTTGTTGTCATCACATAATCACTAACTTTAAGATTTTCTACTATCTTTTCGTGAATTTTATTTGTTACAACTAAATCGTGAATCGGATGATCTTTTGTTGGTAACCAGTAGTCATCCAAGTCCATAACTGTCTTTATACCTAATTGACCAACCATTTTAATCAAATTGGCTGAAGTATCATAGTTTTGACCAATAGTTCTGTGGAAATGAACTATATCATATTTTCGCCAAAAATTGATGTCGTTTATTTGAGGTTGATAATCTATATCAATATGAAACTCATCACCATACATATTTTGTAACATAATGTGTGGATCTAATGAGCGAAACTTACCAACACCAGTTGTATCTGATGGTAATACTAAAATATTAATTTTTGACTTTTGCATTGTGATTTTTTAGATACTAAAATCTAATTAATCACAAAACAAAATAAATATTGAATTTTTTTTTACTTAATTTTTTTGATTTTTGTTACAACACCTTCAAATACGTGACTTCCAACTCTGAAGGTTAGTGGTTGTTTTGTCGAAGAACTTTCTTCGTACAATAATCCTTTTTCCGATAATACTTCTTCTATTGTTTCTTTCAACATAGATTTTAAAATATTGTAATCAAAATTAGATTGAACCTTTTTAGGTTCTGCTTTTACATTTCCAGCTGGATCTGTTTTCATTAATCTAGTTGCCGCTTCGACTAATTCATTTGATAAAACAGATTGACTTTGTGATTGAGGTTGTTCTATCGGATGTTCCAACATCAATCTTTTTATTTCATCAGGTAGTTTAGAATTTTGAATTCTCTGTGACATCGGAACATTCGAGTTTTGTTGTGGTGCCTGTCTTTGTTCTTGTAAAAATTCTTGTGGAATGTTATAGTTTGCACTTACTGGTTCGAAAGACTGAACGCTAGGTGATGAAATACTCATAGGTGAATTACCTCTTGGCATTTCAGTTTGTTTATCCATAATTTTTTTAGCTACTGCTAATTTTTGTAATAAATCTTGATTCATAATTATACAGTTTGAGTGTTGAACTTTGCATTAATTATAACTCTACTCATACTTTTGTCACCATTAAAATTATAATTTGGTCGAGGTTCATTAAAATTTGAACGCAAAGGTTTATACATAGTAATTTTATCAACTCTAAATAATCTCCATCCCGGAAGTGGTTGAGTTCCTAAGTAACCCGTATGTGATGCTCCAGTTCTGTCCCAAGCTCTTAATACCAAATTATTTGACTTGGAGTAACCTAAACAGACAGGTTCAATTTCTCTTAATCCACGACCACCTGGTTCATCTCCAGTGTAATAAATTGTACATACTTGTTTCTTCTCTATCGATTTTTTAATGTCATTGATAGACGCAGCCTCTAGTATAAGGCTAGATAGAGATTCAAGTAGTTTCATTATTGTTCTACTTTATATGGTTTGTTTGGTTGATACAAATTAAATTTAACGTTCAATTTTCTCTCAAGAATATCAACAGATGTGCCTGCAGCTTCGTTGTATACATCCAAGAAAGATCCTGTACCCCTTCCTATTTCATCACCATCTCCAACGGCTGCGGGATTTGTTGATGAATATTCATTTCCTTGTTGTTTGAAGTCATTTTTGACTAAATTCTTTTTTCTTTCGATATCAGCAATTGCGCTTAATCTGTTTTCTGGTTGAGAAAAATCTAGTGGTTCTAGTGCCATAATTTTTAAATTTTACTAAAAATTTCGTTTATTCTTCTAAGGTTTTCCATAACCTTAAGATCGTATTGTTGTATATTTGTTTTTTTGGGAGTAGTATTAGCAATATTAAGATTGATATCAGCTGTCGGTGTTTGAATGTACTCGTTATCCATTCCAGTAGTCCGTTTTATTTTTTCAGATCCTTGAACAACTTGTCTTGATGTTGAAAGACATGTGTTAACAAAATCTTTCATTTTATTTTCACCATTCAAAATAAAAGGTGCGTCTACATTTCTTCCTTGGAAGTTATCGAAAAAGTTTTTGATTCTTTTTAATTCAGGATATGATAGTTGTTGTGTATTTTGTAAACGGACATTCCGATTATAACCCTCAGTATTTTGATCGGCACCTTTTACTTTTGCAAAACAAATTTTCATATGATTTCTCATATATTCTGGAAAGTTCCAAGTTCTATGATACAATTGACTATTCATTTTCCGAGTTTTTTACCATTTTGATAATATCTGACATTTCCAAATTTTCTTTCTTGGCCATTTTAACTAAAGATTTAATATTTTTTTTCAAAACCTCAGATACTTCGATTTCCTTAATTTTGATATCACCATCCGAATGCCTTTTAGCTAAAATATCTTCGACAACATCTTTCATTTTATTTTTTCTTTCTTTCACGATCATTCGAATATCCGAACCACGAAGTTTCTTTTTGTTTACCTTAGTAACTTTACCGAACTCTTTAGCCCTTTCTTCAGCATTTTCAACACCCATATCTTCAAGTGTGTCTATTGTTTTTTCTGGTGATAAGTCCTTGGTCTCCTCCCATCCAAAAGCTTTGGACAAATCCTCTTCTCTTTGAACGCTTTCACCCCAATATACTCTGTATCCCCTCATCACAGGGTTTCCTGGTTGTGCTACTGAGAATACGGTTTGATCCATAGTTTTACGTGGTGACATTTTTGGGTCGTGTATTGGTATTTTAGAATTACTCAAACTACCATCAAAATCAACCAATTCATCTATTTCACCATTCTTATCTGTTTTAATTTTTGACAAAATTTTTTGAATTTGTTTCTTTGAAAATCTTTTTTTAGATTTTTGAAATTTTTCGAATATTAAATTAAGTAATTTTTCTGATGACTTGGGTATTGACATAATGTCTTCATTAAGTCTAGACTCAGACAAATTTTTTCCAACCGAATAATAAACATCAATATCGTTGATGTTTTTCTTCAGAAAGAAGTACATATTGTTAAAAAAATATTCTTCCCCGTATTGAATCATAATTTTTTTTAATATAAATACTTTCTAAATGTATTTATTACTATGGCTTATCAAAACATTAATCAGTATGTCAAATCAAAATTGTATTTACAACCTGTTTTACAAATTTCTGATATTTCGTTGGCTGCTGATGAGAGAGAATACAATGAAGAAGTTGTGTTTTCACCACTTATAATTGGCGCAAATGATGGTGATGTTTTACCTGTCAAAATTGATTTAAATTTTTCTGGATCCTCTCAAAAAATCAATTTGACTTTTGGTGATTACAAAAGAGAAAACGTAATCATTTCTGAAAATTATTATAATCCATACGATTATATTTTAGATTGTTTTTCTGGAAAAAGTATTTGTGATATCGGCTTGACTGGTACGGATAATGGTTTGGTTACAGGAATGACGGGACAGAGCATTTCTTACACCGAAGGACTATTACCAGATAATACAAAATTTGATCGATTGAAATTTGATCGTAGATTGAAATTATTTCAAGTTACAGGATATACGAGCCATCCAAATCATAGATTTTCAGGAATAACGGCTGAGACCTCGTATGAAATGGTTTCTTATACCGCAAACACCATAGGAACTTACAACGAATTGTATGGAGGATTTTACCAAGGGTTTTATGAACTATTTGGATATGGATACAAGATACTACCTGAAAGATACACCAAAGGTTGGACTGTAGAGATGACATTGAAACCTAGGATATACAATCAATATACAACCCCGTCTGGTAAGACAACATTAAATTCATATTACCCCAATAATTCGGGAATATTTTTTTATATGGGAACTCGTGCCGAAAACAAATATTGGCATTTTGCACAAGGTACAAACCCAACAGATCCAAATTACGATAGAGTAACTAAAAGACTTTTAGATTTAAGTACTTGTGATTGCAAAACACTTAATCCTGGTTACTCCACAAATTCAACGTCTCAATTTGATTTGGGTGTTTCAGGAGCAACAATACAAGTAGGTCAAGATTTATTATGGACATCAGGCGACACTTGTGTTGTTTATCATAACGAAATTGCATTCCTAACTGGGAATGTTATTGGGTATACAGCATCGACTAATTCATTACAATTTGTTACGACTTATCGTGTGGGTAAAGGAGATTTCAAATATTGGGTTGTAGATAAATTAAATTTCTTGGAATACAATAATTCCGATTGTTATTTTGTTTATCCCCCAACAGGTGTTACTGATTATCACTACACGGAAAGTCCTTGTTGTCCAGATGAACCCCAAGTACCTGTCCCTGAACAGGATGCTGCTTACAATGGAATGTCTAATGCTTTAGCTATAAGATTTAGTGGCGACCCAACTAACCCAAAAATTTGTATACGTACATTAACAATGACAGGTGATTGCATCACAAGTGGAAGTTGTGAAACTACTGGATATGAATCGCAAACAGGTTACTCAATAAATAACTATTGTACAACTAGGAGAATATACGATGATTGTAGTGGAACAACTTATTCTTTGGGTGAAAATTGGGTTTTAGTCGACGTTAGCTTTGAAAGGAACACCGCACTTGATGAATGTGATTTGGTCTATCTTGGTGGATTAGGTGTAATATCGAATATGGTATTCACAGCATCTACGGATAGTAATTCAGTATCACTTATCTCTCCACCAATAACTCATTACCAACTAAACCCAGAAACAGAAGAACTTGTACAACTAAACAATGATTGGCTTCTTGAAAAGGGATTTCGGAAAGGTAAATTGAGAATTTTTGTTAATGGTAAGTTATTTGAAACTTTCGATAATGTTGAAGAAATAATACCTAGAGGTTTGTATGGACACAAAGAAACTCAAGTGGGTGTACCATTCAATATTTCTTGGGGTGGTGGTACTCAAGGATTGCATGAAAACCTAGTATTCAGTGCTATACCAACAACCGATTTGAACTATTACATACAAGATCCCGAATTGTTTCCACCAAATATTTTGAGTGGAACAAGTCTCAGTGCTTTAACAACAAATATTCTTATTGAACAAAACTTTGCTGGCACTTTTGATGGGGGTATATCATCATTTTCTATGTATGCAAAACCTCTGACTATTCCTGAGGTTCAACATAATGCGAGAATACTTAAACCAAAATATAATTTTTTAAATCCTTTTTGTCTGAATTGTATTGATTCAACCCCAACACCTACACCTACAATAACTCCAACATTAACTAAAACACCAACAAATACTCTAACACCAACCAACAGTCAAACACCAACCAACACTCCGTCAAACACAGTTTCTGGAACATTAACTCCAACACCAACCAATAGTCAAACACCAACCAATAGTCAAACACCAACCAACACTCCGTCAAACACAGTTTCTGGAACATTAACTCCAACACCAACTAACACTCCGTCAAACACAGTTTCTGGAACATTAACTCCAACACCAACCAACACTCCGTCAAACACAGTTTCTGGAACATTAACTCCAACACCAACCAATAGTCAAACACCAACCAACACTCCGTCAAACACAGTTTCTGGAACATTAACTCCAACACCAACCAATAGTCAAACACCAACCAACACTCCGTCAAACACAGTTTCTGGAACATTAACTCCAACACCAACTAACACTCCGTCAAACACAGTTTCTGGAACATTAACTCCAACACCAACCAACACTCCGTCAAACACAGTTTCTGGAACATTAACTCCAACACCAACCAATAGTCAAACACCAACCAACACTCCGTCAAACACAGTTTCTGGAACATTAACTCCAACACCAACAGTTACTTGTGGTGGTGTTTTATATCCAAATTTAGGTATCGATAATGACCAAACAACAGCTTGTTCCTCTTCGGGTAATAATTTATATGGTATTAGAGCAAGTTTTGATGATCTGGTAAACGGTGATTTTTTATATTATGATGTTTGTCTTTCGAATATTTACAATTCTGGTGGATATATTTCAAATGGAAATACATATGTTTTTAATTTGAGTCCCGGTGGTCAAAACCTAACTCTTGGTTCATGTTAGTATTCTAAAATTCAAAAAACAACATTAACTAAAAGTCCTGAATAATTTTCAAAAAAATTATAAATGTTATTTATTTTAAAATTTAGAAAGTTATTTTTCAGTTAAAATTTACTTTTATATGAAAATATTCGTTCAAATTGCCGCATATCGAGATCCAGAATTGATTAAAACAATCAAAAGTTGTATTGAAAATGCAGAAAATCCAAAAAACTTAACTTTCGGTATTGCTAGACAATTCCATCCAGATGATAAATTTGATGATCTTTCTGAGTATATGTTAGATGAAAGATTTAGAATTTTGAACATTCCCCACGCAGAATCCAAGGGTGTATGTTGGGCTAGAAATCAAGTACAACAACTTTACAATAAGGAACAATATACACTTCAAATTGATTCACATATGAGGTTTGCTCCCAACTGGGACAAAGAAATGATTCAAATGATCAAACAACTACAGAAAAAAGGACACAAAAAACCTTTATTAACTGGATATGTATCATCATTTGATCCTGATAATGATCCTGGGGCTCGAGTACAAGAGCCTTGGAGGATGGTTTTCGACAGGTTTATTCCAGAGGGCGCTGTATTTTTTCTTCCTGAAACAATACCAAATTGGCAAAGTATGACTGAACCAGTACCTGCAAGATTTTACTCAGCACACTATGCATTTACTTTGGGTAAATTCTCAACAGAAGTTCAACATAATCCCGAATATTATTTTCATGGTGAAGAAATTTCTATAGCAGCAAGAGCATATACTTGGGGATATGATTTATTTCACCCTCATAAAGTTCTTATTTGGCATGAATACACAAGAAAAGGTAGAACCAAGCAGTGGGACGATGATAAAAATTGGGTGGAAAAAAATAATGTATCTCACTTGACAAACAGAAAGTTATTTGGGATGGATGGTTTAGAACAAGAAGGTCATACTGGAAAGTATGGATTTGGAAAAATTAGATCCCTAAAAGATTATGAAAAGTTTTCAGGATTACTTTTTGAAAAGAGAGCTGTACAACAATATACCTTAGATAAAAACTATCCACCAAATCCTTACAATTATTCTTCTGAAGAAGAGTGGAAAGCTGATTTTGCTTTAATATTTAAACATTGTATCGATATTGGATACTCTCAAGTTCCTGAACAAGATTACGATTTTTGGGTTGTTGCATTCCACGATGAAAATGATGAGACTATTTTTAGAAAAGACGCGGATAAATCAGAAATTTCAAGAATGATGAACGATCCTGACGGGTATTGTAAAGTATGGAGAGAATTCCAAACAATACATAAACCAAAATACTGGGTAGTTTGGCCACACTCCGAGTCTAAAGGATGGTGTGAAAGAATTAGCGGAAATTTACCATTTTAAATTTAACACAGAATGTATATTTCCCAATTAGGTCAAGATAAATTTATTGACGAATTTTTTGAAAAAAAAGAAAATCTCACATTTCTGGACGTTGGAGCTCATGATGGTGTTACCATATCAAACACTTTTTTTTTAGAAAAGACTAGAAATTGGAATGGGATATGTATTGAGGCTCAACCTACGATATTTGAAAAATTAAGAGTTAATAGAAATTGTATATGTGTAAATGTTGCTGTTTCAAACTTTGAAGGTGAAACTGATTTCACATATGTTGAGGGATATGCAAATATGTTGTCAGGTATTTCAGATGAATACAATAAAACACATATAGATCGTATTAAGGGTGAGGTTAATCATTATGGGGGTGAAATAAATACAATTAAAGTTCCTGTAAAAAAATTACAAACAATATTGGATGAACATAATATGGTTGATATAGATTTCTGTACTATAGATACCGAAGGTTCCGAATTTAACATTGTTCAATCTATAGATTTTGACAGAACCAATATAAAAGTATTCATAATAGAAAATAACTATAAAGAAACAAATATCCAAGAATACTTGGAAATAAAGGGTTATCAACTCTATAAAAAATTAGAGTGGGATGATATTTTTATTAAAAAATAATTGAAATGAAAAAAATAAATTTTTTTGACGAAAATTTGTTAGGTCAACCAGGTCTATCTAGATATCTATCACCAAATTTAGATTGGTGCCGAGAAACTAATGATTACGATATCGCAATTTATACTGATAAAATGTGTTTTTCACAAAAATTAGATAATTCAAAAATAAATTGTGCTTGGATTATAGAGCCACCAATCATTAACGTTGAAAATTATCGTGACATTGTGATTAGTCAAGATAATTTTAAATACGTTTTTACACACAATAAAAATACATTATCCAATTTAAGAAACGGAGTATATGTACCTCACGGAGGTACATGGTTAAGAGAAGAAGATATTAACGTTCATCACAAAACTAAAAATTGTAGTTTTATTTTTTCAAACAAGGATTGGAATTCATACCATAGACTAAGACACAGAATTGCGGTTAGATTTGAAAATGACGATAGGGTTGATTTTTTTGGAAGTGGATCAAAAAACCCAGTAGAATTTAAAATTGAGGCTTTGAAGGACTATATGTTTTCAATTGTTGTAGAAAATTCAATTGAATCAGATTACTTCACTGAAAAAATTTTAGATTGTTTTCTATCAGGAACTATTCCAATATATTTGGGTAGTAAAACAACTTCTAACTATTTTGACAGTGAGGGGATTATTTATTTTGATGGGGATGAAGATTTACCAAATATTTTGGAAACATTAAATACTACGTTATACGAATCAAAAATTGATTCAGTTAGAAAAAATTTTGAGTTCGCTAAAAAATATGTTTTCCCTGAAAAAATAATTCAAGAATATCTAGATCAAAATGTTTGACAACATTGTAATTACTGGAGCAAATAATATTTACTACGAATCACTATTGACTTTAATTAGTAGTATTCATAAGTATGCTATCAATCAAGTTGATAAAGTACTTGTTTATGATTTTGGGTTAGACCCAACTGAAATCGAACATTTGAAAAAACTGAAACTTGTGGAAATAATCACAATTACCGAGGTTTTTCCTGTTTGTGAAAAAATTACATCAAAAAAAATCAAATCTCATTTTTGGAAGATGTATGCTTTACAAAATTCAAAAAAATTTGGTAAAAACATTTTATGGTTAGATGCTGGATGTTGTTTAATAGACAATATGTCATCTATTTATGAAAAATTAATAAATGATCAAATTTTTGTGGTTGGGGATTATTCTCATCCAAATTATAACTTTACACATAGTTTGTGTAAAACAATTATGAATGTTTCTGAAAAAGAAATTAATGATTATCAGATTTCATCTGGTATTTTTGGTTTCGTGTCAGATGGTAAATACGATGAATTAATAAATAAAAGTTGGGACTATACTTTGATAGATGGGTGTATTGATGGATTTTATGAAAACCATAGACATGACCAAAGTATTCTTTCAATATTGATTTCTAGATATGACTGCCCACGTCAAGACATTGACATCTATGGTTACTGGACAGATATAAATCGAGATTTAGAAAGTGCAAAAAATAAAGGGGCAGTTATTTTTGTTCATAGACGAGGTTACTGTGATAAAACAAATCTATTATATGAAAATTAATTTTAATGAAATTCCTAAATTTGTTATAAATTTAGAAAGAAGATCCGATAGATTAGATTTGGTAACTAAAGAATTTGAGTATATGGGTTGGGAATTTGAAAGATTCAATGCTGTTGATACGAACAGTTATTTAGGTTGTGCTTATTCCCATCAACAAATAGCTCAAATAATACTAGATAGAGGGTACAAATTTGCTATGGTTTTTGAAGATGACATTTTTTTTATGCCTTATACAAAAAAAATGATCCCAATTATAGAAGATGAATTGAATAACACTGATTGGGAATTTTTCCATTTTGCACCATCAATACATCGTCCTCTTTTGAAGTGGTCAGATAATTTGGTTGATTTAACCAATCCACCACCAAAAAAAGAAAATCATAGAGAAATTTTTGGCACGTCTGGATTTATTTTGACACCATCAGTATGTGATATGATTACTAAATGGAACACAAATGAGATAATTGAAAACAGCCATATGCAAAAACCAATAGATGAATTTTTAGCTTTAGCTGTATATCCACGATTACAATCTTTTTCAGGAAAATATCCACTTGTAACACAGAGGGCAGACTTCTCAGACATAAATCGTACATTTGATAGTAATCATTATGTTATGACTTATCAATGGAATGTTTATTATCCAGATAAATTAGATAATCAATACTTGGATTTTGATTATTGCTTAAACTTAAGAAACAATGAAAATTAAATTTATAACTTCTATCTATTCCGATTTGTATGGTACTGATTTTGGCGGTAGGTCAAACAGACGTGATCACTATCGATACAGTTTACTTTCATTGTTAAAAATGTCAGATGCTGACTTTTTGTGTTATACCTCAGATAGAGAAATTCACGATTTAGAAAATTTTTTTTACGAATTAAATTTTATACCACGTGAAAAATTGGAATTTAGGATACAAGATTTATCAAATATTAAGACAACAAATTTATTGAATAGATATAAAAATTATAATGATGCAAAAGTATCTGACAGATGTATTGAAATACAATATTCAAAATTTCATTGGTGGTGGAACGAAGATAGAAGTTATGATTATTATTATTGGATAGATGCGGGTCTCTCTCATTGTGGATTAATTCCTTTGAAATATTTGACTAGTACTCATATTTTAGCGCAATACTACGAATCACCATTGTTCAATAATACTTTTCTTCACAATTTGATTAAAGATACGGAAGAAAAGTTTTTAATTTTGGGTAAAGAGAACGATAGAAACTATTGGGAAGGCACTGTGGATCCTAAATGGTATTTTGAATATGACAGATCAATACATATAATTGGTGGTCTTTTTGGAGGTCATCGAGATAGATGGGATGAAATTGTCAATTTGTTTGAAGACTATTCACAAAAAGTTACTGAGGACGCACAAAGAGTATATTTTGAAGAAAATATTATGAGTTTAATGTGGGTCAATCATAAACAATTATTTGTTAGAAAACATTTTGACATATGGTGGTGTCCTGATAGTGGTCCCAGAGATGCGTCACCAGAAATATACACACAAAATAAAAGTTTTTATAGAATTTTGGAGGAATTTAATAGAATTTATGAATAATACAACATTAGTCACTGGTTTATGGAATATAAACCGCGACACATTATCTGAAGGGTGGTCAAGAAATTTCGATCATTACTTATCAAAATTAGAACAATTATTAAAAATTAACGAAAATCTTATTATTTTTGGAGATAAGGATTTAGAAAAATGGGTATTTGAAAGAAGACAACAACATAATACTCAATTTATTGTAAGAGAATTAGATTGGTTCAAAAATGAATTCTACAAAAAAATTCAAAGAATCAGATTGGATTCATCATGGTACTCACAATCAAGTTGGTTACCAGAATCAACACAAGCAAAATTAGAAATGTATAACCCATTAGTTATGTCGAAAGTTTTTCTTTTACACGACGCAAAAATAATGGACAAATTTGATTCCAAAAATTTATTTTGGATTGACGCTGGGATAACTAATACTGTACACCCAGGTTATTTTACTCACGATAAAGTATTAGATAAACTAAATAGATTAAATAATATTACATTTATTGCTTTTCCGTATGATGCTGAGAAAGAAATACATGGTTTTGATTATGAAGAAATATGTAAAATATCAAACGCAAAAGTGGATAAAGTGTGTCGTGGCGGGTTTTTTGGAGGACCAAAAGATAAAATCAGTGAATTTAATTCTCTTTATTACCATTTAATGTCAGATACCCTATCAAGAGGTTTTATGGGTACAGAAGAATCTTTATTTACAATTTTGATTTATCAAAATTCAGAAAATTTTCAATATTACAAAATAGAACATAATGGTTTAATTTCAAAATTTTTCGAGGATTTAAAAAATGATACTCATGTTTTGATGTCTGAGAACGTTTTTGGTGTAGACACAAACAATTCAGATGTAAATAATACAGCACTTTATGTGATCACATTTAATAGTCCAAAACAATTTGAAACTTTGATAGAATCAATGATTCAATATGACTGTAATTTTATAGACAAACCAAAAAAGTACTTGTTAAATAATTCAAGTGATGATTCAACATTTGACAAGTATGAACAGTTGTGTGCTGAATATGAATTTGAACATATCAAAAAAGATAATCTTGGAATTTGTGGTGGACGACAATTCATAGCTGAACATGCTGAAGCTAACGATTTTGATTATTATTTCTTTTTTGAAGATGATATGTTTTTTTATCCAAAAAAAGGAGAAACCTGTAGAAATGGGTTTAATAGATATGTAGATAATTTTTATAATAATATACTTCAAATTACTCAGAAAAATAATTTTGACTTTATAAAGTTTAATTATTCAGAGTTTTTTGGTGACAACGGTGTCCAATGGTCTTGGTATAATGTACCACAAAGTGTCAGAGAACAACATTGGCCAAATAAAAATAAACTACCAGTACAAGGATTAGATCCAAATGCACCGCTAACAAATTACAAAAATATTAGATCTCATAATGGAATTCCTTTTATTGATGGAGAAGTATATTATTCTAATTGGCCTCAAGTAGTATCAAAAGAAGGAAATAAAAAAATGTTTATAGAGACTACGTGGGCACACCCGTTCGAACAAACTTGGATGAGCCACATTTTTCAAGAGACTATTAAAGGACGAATAAATCCAGCTTTACTTTTGATGACACCCACAGAACATAATAGGTTCGATTTTTACGCAAAAGAATTAAGAAAAGAATCTTAGTAAGTATTTATTGTAAAAATCGGATGAATTTTTACATAAATAAAAACGCAAACTTACCACTTCTAAAAATGCAAGTGGTGAAGGATGGTAGGAGTGAATATCAAGAATTCATGCGGCTACTAGAAACATCTTCAATCTTTTTCACAATGATCAATAGTGAATCAGGTATTCCGAAGATTGTTTCAAAACCAGCGTACATTGTCGAGTTGACTAACGTTGACGACAATGCTCAAGTCGAATATTATGTTTATTTCAGGTTTACAAAAAAAGATACAAATAAGGTAGGAACCTACAAAGGTCAGTTTTTAATTAAATCAACAGAAGGTGATCTTATTTTACCTTTGAGAGATGAATTGAACATTTATATCCAAGAAAGTTTTATTATTGACAGTCCGTGTTGTTAAAAAAAAAATTACTAATTTGTTTACTTTTTTTTTTGTTTGATATTTATGTGAAACAATTATAAAAATATGTCATGTGTAATCTCCCAAATTGAAAATTCTACTAAAGAATTAGTAACTATATCATATACCAATTGTGAAGGTACAAATATTACTAATCAGAAAATAGCACCTAGAACTATAATCTCTGTAATTTACATTCAGGGTACATTCAGTACCGCTTTTGAGGGTGTTTACATTTTGAGTACACAACCGTATGGGGTGACACCAACACCAACTCAAACACAAGGACCTTTGACACCTACGTCAACTCCTAGTCAAACGACAGTTCCACCAACACCAACTGCGACACCAAATGTCACCAACACCTCGACGCCATCCCAAACACCAACACAAACACCAACACGGACTGTTGGATTTACACCGACACAAACACAAACACCAACACGAACTTTACCATTTACAGGTAATTGTGTCAATTGTAATTATTACAATGTACAGGGAACTGGATATTTGACATACACAGCATGTTCTAGTTCCACAAATAGTTATGGATTAATACAAAATAGTTATATTGATACCCCTACAGGTGGCTTTATTGTAATAAATGCCGCTGGAACTCCACAAGTGGTTGGTTCGATAACAATTACACAATTACAACCTAGTGGTTTAGCTTGCGGTACTCCACCATCAGCAACACCTGTAGGTCCGACACCAACAAACACACCTACAAGTTCTCCGACACCAAGTACTGGATCTGGTCAAAGAATTTCATGTCTCGAGTATAATTTGAATACATTATCACGTGGAATGGACGAAGCAAATGTTAACATTTATTATACAGATTGTACAACAGGTCAAATATTCATTCAAAGTATGACACCGGGTTTAGAAACCACAATTTGTTCTAGAAGTTTTCCATATTTTACAGCAGATACAAAAAATGTCTTGATTAACACATCAAATAACCTTTGTGGTAATTTTGTGGTAAATCAAACACCAGAACCAACACCAACAAATACTTTAACACCAAATCTTTATACAGTATATCAAGTACAAGATTGTGGAAATGGTTATTTTTACACCGTGAACGTACCAAAGTATTCGGGTTTGAGTATTGGTAATATAATTTCATTCAATGATCCAAGCCAAACTTGTGATATTACAGGACAACCTAATTTAAGGTGTGGTAGATTGAACGCAGTATTGACTAATTATTATGCTGAATCAGTTAGTTATACTTTATTTGATAGTTGTGAAACATGTTCACCCTCGGTCACTCCTACTATGACCGCAACATCTACTATTACACCAACTCAAACACCAACAATGCCACTAGATCCTTTGGATTGTGTTTCTTACATCATATCGAATAGTGGTGTAACTTCAGTGACTTGGGCATATGTGGATTGTAATAATCTACAAACTCTTTACTTAAATGTCTCTCCACTTACGTACAATCAAGGATTATTGTCATTAATACAACCTGTTTTGATTTCTGGTGATTCATCAGTTACAAGTGTCATTACGGGAGGAGCTATAGGTCTTATTGTTCCGACACCAACAAGTACAAGCACACCGCAACCAACATCTACACCAACATCAACTATAGGTCAAACACCAACTCAGACTCCAAGTGTAACAGCATCACCAACACAAACTTGTTTGAATAGTCAACCATGTCAAAGATATTCATTGCAAGCAATTTCAACATCTGCAGGTACATTTTTTGCTGTTTATAGAATTACACAATGTAATACTTTCACTCAAGATTGGTCTGTGAATGGATCCTCACCTGTTGAAGTGTGTTCTTTAACTGTACCAGTCTTAATAAACGGTACTGGTCTATCACCTGTAGTTGTTGGAACTTGTGAAAGAGTTTGTTTACCGCCATCACCAACACCAACATCAACTAAAACTTTTGTAACACCAACACCATTTGTAACGTCAACACCAACACCTTCAGTAACTTGTCCTGGAGTTGGTGTTGAATGTACTCTTAGATTTCCACGTTTAAATGCACAATCTTACAATCAATTGATAGCTATTGGTCAATATCCTGTAAAAGCAAATTATACTGGTTGTACAGGTATTGCTGGGGAAATTATAATTTCAGCTAATACAATACAAGTTCCTAATACAAATTTTTATAGTTCAAATATACCAGTTTGTGTTTCGAATACTGAAACAGTGTTTCGTAATATGAACAACGAAATCGTAAATGTATTCTCAAATTGGTCCTCAAGTGCAGGTCCTTGTGGTCAATACTGTATTCCACCAACACCAACACCGACAATTTCATTAACACCATCAATGACACCATCGACTTCAATTGCGGCAACATCTAATGATACAATTTTCTTATACTATGCGCAATCAGGTGATACGATATCATTACCTTATATTCAAGGTGGTGATTACGATGGTACAATCTATTGGGGTGATGGAACTTCGTCGGTAAATAGTTACGCAAACAGAACACACACATACAATAATAATACTGGAACATTAAGAAATCCTGATTTCCCAATATGGACAGATCCGAACAATGTTAGAAGAATTGTTATTGTCGGAAAAGTGTGGGGTTTTTCTTTGAAAGATGTACCTTTAAGTGAAAAAATACGATTCAAGGGCATTCAAAATTGGGGTAATTTTAGTTTCTATAATAATGATGGTTATTATTTCAATTATTTAGATTTAGTAACCGAAACAACTACTTTATTATACGGAATTGCTTTACCAACAACTGGTTATCCACTTTTAACTTACAGTGGTGGTAATATAACTAATATGGAATTTGCATTTGCTGGTGCAAGTCCTTATGGTTACTCAACAACAACTAATGTTCCATTTGATGCTAGTAATTTCAATGTTTCTGGAATAACAAATATGCGAGGTATGTTTAATTTTAATTGGAATACAGTAAGTGGTCTAGATTACTGGGATACTTCAAATGTAACAAATATGTCTAAAATGTTTAAAAACGGATATAGTGGTGATGTGACTAGGTGGAACACCTCGTCAGTTACTGATTTGTCTGAAATTTTTATGTACATTGGTAATTTTGTATCAACACCACTTTCATTAGCTTCAACAGGATCAAGTCGTTGGGATGTTAGTAATGTTACAGATTTTTCTAGAGCTTTCTATGGTAACAACAAATTTAGAGGATTAAATAGTTCGGCGTCAGAAAATGATGTAATCGCGTATTGGAATACTTGGCAATACTGGGATGTAAGTTCTGGTGAAAATTTTGATGAAATGTTCAGATTTGCTGGTGGCGCACAGGATTTCAGTGGATCAACAGGTGTTACTATAAGTTATACTGGTTGGTGTACAACAAATGCACAACAATATTATAATTTTTCTTTTGGGACTGAACTGTACAAATTAAAAATTATCCCACCAATTTGGGGTACTTGTCCAGCCCCCCTCCCAACACAAACACCATTTGCAACACCAAGTCCAACACCGACAACTAGTATAACACCATCACCATCGGTAACAACATCGGTCACACCGTCGGTAACAATAACCAATACCCAAACTGTTTCTCCGACCCAAACACCAACAACAACTGTAACTCCAAGTAATTCGGTAACACCGACGACTACAAACACACCAAGTGTTTCACCAACAAACACAACAACACCAACAAATACCGTATCACCCACACAATCACCATCCATTACACCAACTAGTACCCAGACTGGAACACCACCACCATCAGGAACAAACTTCCCAACTCCAACACCGTCAGTCACAAACACTCAAACACCAACAACAACTGTAACTCCAAGTAACTCTGTAACACCGACGACTACAAACACACCAAGTGTTTCACCAACGAACACAACAACACCAACGGTAACTAACACACCATCATCTAGTGGTATTGTGTCTTACACTTACACCAACTTAGGTACTGGCGGAAGTGATACTGAAGCTTGCTCAGAAAGTGGAAACACATTCTATGGTGTGAGATCAACATTTGCTGGTTTACAAATTGGTGATATACTTTACACAGATTCAGGTTTGACCACTGCAGCTGTCGGATTTAGTTATGTATCGAATAGTGTTATTAATTACCCTGTTGATGGTGGAACAGGTCAAATTATAGCAATCTCAGCTCTCTGTTAAAATAAATAATTTACAAAAAATACAATATGAATTTTCAATATACTACTTGGAAGAATACACCCACATCAATTACTGATAGTGGACAATGGAACAGTGATAGTACCACTTGGGATCTAATTTCGATCTCTATGGGTAATAAAGACAGAACAGGGGTCTGGGCAAGAAACAATTGGATGAATTTAAGTATTCCATCAACAATTCAGATTACAATCGGGAACGATAGTGCTATTTATACAGTTCAATTTATTGATTCAACGAATTCTGAATATGTAACAATCCAACTTGCTTTAGTATCATCAACGGTTTCTTCTACAAATTATATTTTCGAAAAAACAGAAATTGTTGATTTTCAACTAATACCTAATGAAGATTCGTGTAGTGATTGTTATACATGGTCATTAATTGGACAAACAACATTAAAATATATTAGTTGTTCATCAGGTGAAACTTATTCAAATGTTGTATTGGGTACATTTGTTGGAACCGAGGATGTACCATATTATTTTATATCAGCGGGACAACCAGAAATTATCGGTGAATCTGATAATATTTTGTTAGAAAACACTGAAAATTTTTGGGGTAAAGTGTGTGGTAAATATAATGAACCAGTTACAGATCAAGGTATTTGTTACACATATTCTATTGTGTCGTCTGAGATTCAAGAATTTTTTGGTTCATTTAGTGTAAATTATCTAGATTGTAATAACACAGAACAAGTTTTAGAACTTGAAATACCATTTGATAGTAAAAATAGTCCATGGTTAAGACAAATTAATTCTGTAAGATTACCTGTCATTTTGGATCCTGAGACCTCTATAGTTGCAAACATTTTTACAGATTACACTGTTGGATTTTTACCACCTCCCGAACCATCACAAACACCTATAGTTACTCTTGGTGTTCCTTTTAAAACAGCTAAAGTAAGTATATTTGAACAATATGTGGTTTATGGTTGTCAATATTTAACATATACAGTAAATAGAAACCCATCTGTGGATCCAAGTTTACAGACTCAACTTATTACTTATGTTGATTGTAATGGGATCAGACAAACAGTACCAAGAGATCCAGGTAGATACTCCACCTATATGAGAAGACCAGAATATCAACCAGGGATTAATTACGCTTTTGGAGTTATAGAATCACATAGTTGGTTTTATTCTTCCGTTACGGTAAATTATCCAACACCTCCACCTATAACCTTTACTAATATACAAGCTAGTCCTTTTGGATATCAAAATTTAGGACCTTCTGGTTGTACTGTATCGGTAGTTGAAATTGGTACGCGATATAATCCATTAAATAATGTGTCTGTAGGTAATACAATATCACTTAACATAATTTCTGGTTCTACCATTGCAGGTTATTTTACCCAATCTGTGATATGTGGAATTGTTACGGATCTTGATAGTGCAATACCGTATGATAGTGTTATGATATCTGGATACAATTCTTGTAGTTCTTGTATCACGGTTCCGACACCAACACCTACCCCAACACAAACTCAAACACCGGGACCATTCGTTGTAACACCTAGAGTAACCGCAACAGTTCAATGTCCTCAGGGAATGGTTCCAACATATGTTTGGGCCGTAAGGGCTACAGGAAGATGTACATTCAATTCACCCTGTACAGCGACCCAATTATTAATTCAAGCTGATAGTGGTGGTATTGCACCATACAATGAAACAGGGATTGTATGTAATCCATTTTATTTATATTCTTTTAATGATGGAACTCCAGCGTCGTGGTGTAATGGAACAACATTAACCAATAGAAATTCTAACATAAAGTACGTTGCTTCACAACAACGCCCTCAACTAATCGGAGCCTTTAGTGGTAATAGTCAAGTAATTGATACAATTACTTGTGATTATTTATTTCAAACTTGGATTGTAGGAACAGCAAATCTAGATACAAATGGTAATTTATATTCATTTTTACCTTTCACATCGGCTTGGCTTCCACAAATAAGTGCATGCACAGTACCATTTAATTGTAATGTGAATGTTACACCAACAAGAACTCCTCGCCCCACACCAACACCTACATCGTGTGGTGGTACAAGTTGGGGTCAATATGTTGGAAATAGAATATTTTTCAGTAGAGCTGGATCTACAATAAATAGTGCACAATACGTAGCTTTTAGTGGTAGTCCACAATTAATTGTTGGTTCCTTAGAAGATGGAATTGTTGGCGTTTGTAATTGTCAATACCCTTATGATTGGTTAAATTGTGCGGAAAAAAATCCAGCATCAACATTAGGTTTGGAAATTATTGGAGATGGTGCTGTTACGTTTCAATTTTTGAGCCCAGTGACTAACCCCCAATTAGCAATTTATTCACTTGGTAATAATCTAGCTTACACTGAATGTAAATTTTCAAGTTACAACGGGGTTGAGTACGTACCAGTTATGAGTGGCGGGACTTCACAAGGATTTACTTTATCATGTATAGGATCAACTTTTTGGAATGCTAGTCCTGTTTTATCAATAGGTGATGGTATTTCTGGTGCGGAAGCATATACAATAGTGCAATTTACTGGAACCTACACAAATATTGCACTTTCTTTATCAGGAAATACAACATATACTAGTTTTGTTTGGGGAATTCCTTGTAGTCTACCACCAACACCAACACCAACACCAAGTGTAACATCTAATTGTCAAGTTTGTCCTTGTTATACTTGGGAATTCAATCCAAACCCTGTTGGAGTTACAGGTACCACAATAGGTTCTACACAAACTATTTTTAGTTATTCGGATTGTTCAGGTATTCAAAGAACAATTTCTCTTGGTCTTGGTAATATAGGTAATACGTTCTGTATGGCTGAACCAGGTCCGACATATCTACAGGGACTAACAGGATTTACATGGACAAGATTGGCCGCCTGTGGTACACAAAATTGTGTGGGTATATGTAATTGTTCGTCACCTAATGTCAGATGGGCTTCATTCCTTAGTGATAGTTATATTGATTTTAACAACGGTGTAACGGCATCAATAAGTAACACTGGACCATCTACCGCTGTAAGTGTTGGTCCTTTGGTAAGTTCTTTTTATAATCAACTTGATTGTGTAAAACCTGCAAATTCATCACAACAATTCCTGAGACTTGAGAATGATGGTTTATACAATATTAGGTTTTCATCCGCAGTATCTACACCATTGATGGTTATTATGGGACTTGGTTCAACAAATTTTGCAGGTACAATTCAAACAAATATTGGTTTTGTGCCTAATTGTTTAGACAATTTGAATTTAAATTTAGGGACAAGAACTATAATTGGTAATAATGGATTTGGTATAGTACAATTTACAGGAACTGTTACTAATTTAACTTTCACATTTACACCACCTAGTGGTTCCACAGGTTCTGCGAGTGACTCGAGAGTTTGGATTTCATTTGGTATTCCATGTACTCCAGTCTCAACCCCTACACCAACACCAACACTTACACAAACTATTACACCAACTAATACTCAAACACCACCACCATCAGGAACAAACTTCGCAACTCCAACACAAACAAACACTCCGACTATAACTCCAACGATAAGTGTGAGTAATAGTCCTGATAGTAGTCCAACACCAACTCCAAGTTTAACAAGTACATTAACACCGACAGTGACTAATACACCGACACAAACATCTTCTAGTACTCCAGTACCTACAATAACACCAACCTGTACAGGTTCAACTCAAACATGTTCTACCTACAGGTTATTAGGTGGTGGTGGTGGATTTTCAACATTTTACACATATTTTGATTGTAGTACTGGTGCTGCCATTTCAGTTGTAGTAACAACAACAACACGTGTTGAAGTTTGTAGTAGATTTGCTCCTGTTTGGGCTGTTGTAAATGGATCCTCAACTGGTATAGTGGTACTAGTTTCATCAGGATGTGGTACATATTGTTCAAGTTTATCCACAACTTTAACCCCAACACCAACATCGACTACTACACCAACCACAACTACAACACCGACTAGAACGCCACTATCAACATCCACACCAACACCCACTGTCACAAACACACCAACATTGACAGCTACAAAAACCCAAACACCAACTCCAACTAGTAGTTTGGGTGCAACACCACAACCAACACCAACTAATACATCTTCACCGACATTAACAATGACTCCGACACCATCACCAACAATTGCTGGTTGTACTTGTATTGAGTATTCTATTGTATCACCACCAGCTGGTGAGGCGCCTCTAGAGATTGGTTGGACAAGTTGTTTCAATAATTCTAAATTTACATTGAGTAATCCGACCGCTTGGACACTTACATCCGATAAGCCAACCCCGGGTCCGTTTAACTTGTTTGCTTGTGAAGGTTCACTATCACTATCGCCAGAAATTTCAAGTATTGAAGCAGTTGGAGAAAACGGTACTTGTAAATGCTTTGAATTCTTTATCAATTCAACTGAATATAATAAAGCGTGTAGAAATGATGTGTCGGTTTGGTACCAATGTTGTACAGGTGAAATTTTACAATATCAGGTCACAAGTTTGAACTTTACAATATCTGCTTTGAAAATTTACAGTGTGATAGGCTTATCTTCTGATTGTGGAACTTATCAATATTTACCAAAATCTGTTTGGGTTGAATTAGGTGACAGTGGAGTAACTGAGTGCGGCACGGGTTGTTAATCAACCCAACTTTAAAGAAAATACCCGTTCTAACTAGACGGGTATTTTTTTTACTGTATTTTTTACTATATTTAACAGGACCAATATAGGTAAAAATGATCACAACAGAAGAAATCAAAAGTTTTTTAGAGGGTAACGATCCCGAAGAACATATTGTCGCACTTGAGTTCGATTATGCAAGTGAGGATATCTACAAAATCAAGGAAATCCCCGGTAAAGGTAAACAAATTGTCAGGGATACTTTTATTCCGTTTTGTTGGGTTGGTGATTTACGTAAATTAAACTTTTATGGTGGATCGAAAGCTCTTCAGAAAGAGGCTATGTCCAAACATAAAATTCTCATTGAAAAACTAGAAACTCACGATAATGAAAGATTAACCCAAGGTCTTACGTTCTTGGTGAAATCCTTAAAAGGATATAGAAATCTTATTCAGTTTTTTCGTGATGGTGGTATAGACCCTTGGGGTGATGCGGCAAAAGAACAATTTCTATTATTACCACCAGTTGAACAATATTTGATTCAAAAAGAAAAAAGATTATTCAAGGGATATGAAGAATACAACGATATCACTCGATTTGTGTTTGACTTAGAGACGACCGCACTCGATCCAAAAGATGGTCGCATTTTTATGATTGGTATGAAGACAAATAAAGGTTTTCATCAAGTTATTGAATGTCTCACAGAAGAACAAGAAAAACAAGGATTGATTGAGTTCTTCAGGACAATACATAAAGTTAATCCAAGTATCATTGGTGGTTACAATAGTTTTAACTTTGACTGGCAATGGATCATTGAAAGATCAAAAGCTCTTGGTTTGGATATGAAGAAGATTTGTATCACTCTCAATCCAGAAAGACATTTCTCACAAAAAGAACAATTGCTCAAACTTGGTAATGAGGTTGAGAAATTCAATCAGATTGGAATGTGGGGTTATAATGTAATTGATATTCTTCATGCTGTAAGACGAGCTCAATCAATCAATTCAAACATTAAAAGTGCTGGTCTTAAGTATATCACACAATACTTGGAACTAGAAAGTCCAAATCGTATCTACATAGATCATCAAAACATCGGTAAGATGTACGAAAAAAAAGAGGAGTATTGGTTAAATATTAACAATGGAAAATATAAAAAAGCTGATATTCCTGAGTTTGCTAATTTAGATCAAAGATTTCCATCAGTTTATGAAAAAGTTACTGGAGATAAAATTGTTGAGATGTATCTTGACGATGACTTGGATGAAACTTTACGTGTTGATGAAGAGTTCAATCAAGGCTCTTTTCTTCTAGCATCACTTGTACCAACGACTTACGAAAGAGTTTCCACAATGGGAACCGCGACGTTATGGAAAATGATTATGCTCGCTTGGTCATACAAACACAACTTAGCAATTCCAAAAAAACAAGAAAAAAAGGATTTTGTGGGTGGATTATCACGTCTTATTAAAGTGGGTTATTCTACCAATGTTCTTAAACTCGACTTTAGTTCACTTTACCCTTCTATTCAACTTGTACACGAAGTTTTTCCTGATTGTGATGTGACCGGGGTGCTCAGAGGATTTTTGAAGTTTTTCCGTGATTCTCGTATATTATACAAACAACTTGCGGAAGAATTACACGAGACAGATCCAAAAAAATCAAAATCATACGATAGAAAACAATTACCTATCAAAATCTTTATCAATAGTATGTTTGGTGCCCTGTCAGCTCCTCATGTCTTTGCTTGGGGTGATATGTATATGGGAGAACAAATTACCTGTACTGGTAGACAATACCTTCGTCAAATGACAAAGTTTTTTATGGCACGTGGTTATGAACCACTTGTGATGGATACGGACGGTATTAACTTCTCAGCGCCGAACGGAGTTGAAGATCGAGTTTATATTGGTCGAGGTAACAATTGGAAAGTTAAAAAGGGTAAAGAGTATAAGGGCGCTGCAGCTGATATTGCTGAGTATAATGATATTTTTATGCGTGGTGAGATGGCGTTGGAGAACGATGGTGTGTGGCCTAGTTGTATAAACATCGCCAGAAAAAACTACGCACTTCTCACAGAAAAAGGAAAAATCAAGTTGGTTGGGAACACTATTAAATCAAAAAAATTACCGGGTTATATCGAGGAGTTTCTTGATAGAGGAATTAAATTATTACTTCAAGGTAACGGAAAAGAATTTGTCGAGTTTTATTATGAATATCTGACAAAGATCTACAATATGGAAATTCCTTTAGTTAAAGTAGCTCAAAGAGGTAAAATAAAACAAAGTATCTCTGACTATGAAAAAAGATGTAAACAAACAACTAAGGCGGGTAATTTGATGGCAAGACAAGCACATATGGAACTTGTAATTCAAAATGGGATGAGTGTGAATTTGGGTGATGTTATTTATTACGTCAACAATGGAACCAAAATTTCTCAAGGAGATGTGTCCAAAAAGGGTGATACTATTACATTAAATTGTTATTTGGTAAGTCAAAGTGACATCGATAATAATCCAAATTTAACAGGTGTTTATAATGTTCCTCGAGCAATCTCAGTATTCAATAAACGTATTGAACCACTTTTGGTTGTGTTTAAACCAGAAGTAAGGGATATTTTGTTGGTCACCAATCCAGAAAAAAGAGAGTTTTTCACAACTTTACAATGTCAACTTGTAAATGGACAACCGTTCAATGAAACCGATCAAGATAATTTACAAAGAGATGTTTTGGAAATTACCGACCAAGAATTGGAGTATTGGAAAAAAAGGGGTCTTGATCCAAACTACATTTACGATCAAGCTGAAGATGGGTGGGAAGAGGAATTAAACTACCAAAGTTTAACACCATCAGAAGAAAGTATGTACCAATTGTGATATATGAAAACTAATTCAATACAAGATCCTTTTTCTATTTGAATTTCGTCCCAATACTCATCAATTCTATTTTCATCTGGAACGATCAAAACATTGGTCATAGCTTTGATCTTTACTCTATCTGTGGTTTGGTTATTTAACTTAATTGTACAAATTTCAACATCTTTTACAACAATAGCGTATTCTCCATTTGTTGTGTACAATTCTTCGGAAACAACAGCTAACTCAGAAGTTTTGACTTGTGTTCCGTTAATTATTTTTTCACTCGGTATTGTTCTTATTACTGCCATTTTACACTGTTGTAATCGGTACTGGAAAAGCTCTGTATTGCATTTGTTTATTTAGATTTTCAGCAATTTTTGCTTCTCTTTCCATTATAAATTCTGGTCTTAATCTTTCAAGTCTTTTTGTTAATTCTTCTAATAAAATTTGTTTTTCATCTTTAGCCTCCGTGGATAGTGATGTATAATCCATTTGAAGTTCACTATCTGGTGTTTTAAGATTTCCACTAAATTTACCTCTTACACGAGCTAAAGTTTCTTTAGCATAAGCTGTTAACCACCTTCTTACCCATTGTTGAGCAGGATCATTCAGATCTTGCCATGATAGTGCATCTAATGGGATATCGGAGGGTAATTTTACAATATCGGGATTATCCTTCAGACATTGATCCCTATCCTTATCGTAGGTATCATAATACCAATACCATACTTTTCCTCTATTAAGTTCTGAATTACCAAAGTCAAATTTACCACCGGGTGTATTATAAAGCATAATCGCTTTTTTTCCGTTAGGAAGTGCTGTAACTCTATATTGTAGATCTGGTTGTATGATTCTTCTTTTTATGTTGACATCTTGAAGTCGAGCCAAAACATCATAAGATGAAAAGAAAAAGTAACCACCACCACCCCAACCAGGTTGAGCATACCCACCTGGTCCACCTATGCCTGGGCCACCTAAGGCCCCGAACGACCAAGGGTCAAAAAGTATGTTACTTTCTTCAGCTGGAGAAAACCATAAAAGTTCATTCAATTCACGTCCAGCAGGTATTTCGTATATTTGTTGATTCGCCTGTAATTGAATGTAATCTTTTTTTAACACCCACGGTCCTGAATTTTGTAGACCAACAATTTTGGAATAAGCGTAAGTATATTGAGTTTCCCAATCTAGTGATCTTCTGACCAATGCATTTGCCACTGATTGTGTTTCTAGGTTTAAACCATATAGGGATGTCCATTGAGATTCAATCAACCAATCTTGCACATACTGGGTGTAATCACCAATTGATAATTCCATAAGTGAATCCATCATTTCGTCTGTAAGTTCTACAGAACGTAAAGGTGCTCCTAAGAGGTTATAAATCCTCTTGTACATTCTACTTCTATCTGGTTCAGCTATTATCATTACGTGATATTTACTGACCCATTATAAAACCCTACGTTCAATGTTACAAGTCCGACAGGTGGAGGAGCATCCACGCCTATTTCAAGACCATACTCTAGGGCATTATATCCACAAAATACATTTAATGGTGACAATCCAGCTTGAAGAGTATTAAATCTCAATTTAAATAGTTCTCCACCTTCAAAGCGAAAACTATTTGCACTGCTCCAGACCATAGCAATAGCTTGACCACTTCCACAATTCTGTGTAAAACCAGTACAATTGTCTTGGGGTGATGTGAATCCACTCCAAGTATATGTTATTCGAGGGTTTGCACAACTTAACTTAGTTGGGTCATAAGTTATTTTCATACCCACAACCGTCATATCAATAGGTTCTTTTACTGTAAAAATGACAGGAACTTCAACAATTGAATTTACTTGCGCAGATACTTTTCCAATTGTTACAACATTATAACATAACTGTCCCCATCGTGGTTGTTTACTTGGTGTATTCACCCAAGTTGAATTTGCACCCGTGTTAAAGAATGCAGGTTGGGTTGCAATACTAGAAACACACCAATCACTTAAATCTTGATTAAATAATGTAGCATTTCTAAACATACTTGTCATAGTCATAGTTTCTATTTCGGAAAAATCAAAATATCCAATATCTTGATTAAATGCCGTACAACCGTTGAACATATTTCCAAGGTTTAACCCTAAGCTGGCTTTCTTTTCAAATTCCCATCCAACAATTGGCTGATTAAATATCGTGCACCCTGAAAATATACTAGATTGATTTCCTAATGTTAGTGTTATACCACTAAATATAGGTGAATTAAAAGATTGGGCATTAGTTAAAAAACTATTGATGATTACACTGAAGCGAGTACTATTAGGTTTTAAATTCCAATTAGAAAGATTTGAATTAAATTGATAACAATTTTGAAACATCCCACTAAGGGACTCACAAGAATTCATACTCCAACCACTTACATCCCCATTGAATACAAAACAGTCTTTAAACATATTAGTTGTTGATGTAACTTTACCCATATCCCACTCATTTAATCTATTAATTGTAGTCAGACTACGACATCCATTGAAAAAATTATTTAGGACAGTTCCCAATATTGGTAAATCAGGACAATCTACAGAAATCAAATTAAAACAATTATTAAATTGACCAGTTATAGTTGCACCACCATTTTGAAACAAGTTAACGTTTCCCCATTGTTTAATCTTTTTTAACATCAATCGTGAAGTTGGAACGAAAGAAAATGACCATAAATTCAGTGTACCATTTATTACAATGGTATACGTACCATCCGCCGCATAAGTGTGTTGTGCGTTTATTGAATTAACCGCTTGAACATTGCCACTTTGACCATCACCCCAACTTACTGTAAAATTATAAGAACCTGTATTCACTAGTGGTAAATAAAATGTACGTAAACTTGCATTAGCCTCAACCTCAATTATGAATGAATCTGGTGATTCAGCACGTGTTGGCGATACTGTAACTGTGGGTGTTACTGTAGGAGAGACTGATGGTGATATAGTTGGTGTTGGTGTTATATCTGGTGTTACTGGTGGTGTTGCCCCAAAAGATCTAGAAGTTGTCGGTGATGGTGTATTGGTTGGACTTACAGAATTTGTTACCGTTGGTGTTGATGTTGGTTGTGGTGTTGGTTGATTTGGACAATTACTAAAAGTCAAATTAAGATTTCCTTGACAATAATTTGGTTCTTGGTTGATATACCCACCAGTGTAGTTTACTAGGGTTGCCGCAGAATATTGACCAGAAGGACTAGGAGGTCCTACTATTTTATTAATAAACGTATAAAGAACACCTGTAGAGGGATCTTGAAAGCCATAACCATTGTCAATATCAGAATTACTAGTTTTTAAGACATAAACATACTTTGCGGTATAAGAACCACCAGACACTGTAGAACAACAATCTTGAAAAATATTATAAGTAAAATTACTTGTAATTGTTGGTGTAGGCGTTGCAAATGGTGTTGGTTGTACATTAGAACAGTTTTGTATTTGGGAAATAAATGAACTAGATCCTGCAGAAAAAAATGTTGCATAAATGGGTGTAGAAGGTTCTTGAAGTTGAACATCCATAAACCCTTGCCATCTATTACCAAAAAACGATATAGGTTGATTTGTTGTTAAATCAAATATTCGATCTCCAGCCACAAGCTGACTCAAAGGTTTTGTTGTGTATCCTACAGGATTTCCATCGCTTCCCACAAAATTTCGAACCGCAGTACAAAGGAGCCCTGATTGTGTGTATCCTTGGGCAGGGTATTGAGGTCTGAAAACGTTGTATTTGGTTACACCTGAAGTTGGTGTTATTGTTGGTGTCAAGGTTGGAGTTGTTGTTACTTGAGGTGTTACATTTGAATTTCTGGTTGATGTTGGACTATTTGTTGGATTTGGTGTAGACCCTAAAGATTTTGTCGGTGTTGCTGTAACAGTATTAGAAGGTGTGTTAGGTGGTGTGGTGGTATTTGTTGGTGTGTTAGATGGTGTTGATCTAGGTGTACTAGTTGGTAGTGCGGTTCTAGAGGCTGTTAATGGTGGAAACGAATAAGAATCAGTGAATGTTTGTTGTTCTTCCGCTGTTTTTAATGTCCCATCGATATACCAAATATTGATAGTTTCACCTGGATTTACCAAATGATTTGGTATAATCATATTATCAGAACATCTTCTATAACTTATAGTACTAATTTTAGATGAATTATTAGTTAATGTGGTTTTTTTACAAAACATAATTTTCTTATTTTTTGATAAATATATTGATATGTTATAATCTATCAGCTACGTACTCCCAATCGACAACTCTCCAAAAATTTTTTATGTATTCGTCTCTTCTGTTTTGATATTTGAGGTAATATGCGTGTTCCCATACATCCAAACCAAGAATTGGTTTTCCACCATCTTTAACAAAACCCATCATTGGATTGTCTTGGTTTGGTGTTGTTATAATTTTTAATTTACCATTATCTTTAAGTATCAACCAAACCCAACCAGAACCAAATACAGTTTTTGCCGCCTCGTCAAACTTCTTTTTGAATTCCTTAAGGGTTCCAAAGTTTGAATTTATTCTCGATTCAAGTTTTGTTGGTATTTTTGATGCGTTAGGTGTCATCATTTCCCAAAATAAAGAATGATTATATGCTCCACCAGCATTATCACGAATTAATTTTTCGTTTTCTTTGACCGATGAAACAATCTCCTCTAACGACATATTTTCATATCGTTTTCCTTTAGTTGCAAGATTAAGTTTGTCCACATATCCCTTGTAATGTTTTGTATAGTGAACATTCATCGTTGTTGGATCGATAAACGCTTTTAGTGATGTAAATGAATATGGTAGTGGTTCAACAACAACATTACCGTGTTTAATCTTGGATTTTTTTTGTTCTTCTATTAATCTTCTACGTTCTTCAATTTTCTGTTCAATTAACTCAATTCTATTTTCCAAATATTTCATACTCCACCAAGACTTTAGTGTCTCTAATAAGTATTTTCAATTTCTCTTTTGGTTGATAGATTGAAGTATATTTTCAAGTGCATCTCCTTCAAACAACATTGTATCACCCATAACAGTATTAATAATTCTTTTTTTCTTATCTAGAATGTCATAGATAATTCCTTCGATTGTATTTTCGAATAGAGGGTAATAAACTACTACTGTATTTTTTTGTCCATATCGGTATGCTCTATCTTCTGCTTGAGAGTGGTCTGATGGTAGAAACGACAAATCGTTCATAATAACAGTTTCGGCGGCAGTTAAAGTTAAACCAACACCCGCGGCTTTGATATTACCAACAAAGACTTTAACTTTATCATCGGTTTGGAATTTATCCACAGCATCTTGTCTTTCTCCTTTTGGTGTTGATCCATCAAGTTTTACCGCGACTTTTTTGAAGTGATTATAAATTGCGTTAAGAGAATCAGTAAAGTTACAAAAGATGATAACTTTTTTATCTTGATCTAAAATATTTTCACACAGTTCTATTGTTTGTGCAACTTTTTCATTTGCAATAATTTGTCTGACTTTTGCGATTTTGGAAAATTGCATAGTTAAAGAATTTGACTCACCTCCCTTATCATACCATTCGTAATATTCCCCCATAACTTCTTCGTATTCCCGAGATTTCAATCGCATATAAATTGGAGAAATTATTTTTTCAGGTAAGTCTAGTACGTCGTTTTTTAGTCTTCGTAACACAAAAGGTTTTGTTCTTTCATAAAGTTCTTCCAAATTTGACGCACCACTTACATTCCATATTTTTCTATTACCAGCACGGAACTGATACCCATTACAATAACGCTTGACATAAGCCATCCAATTCTGAGCAACATTGCAGTCAACTAAATTGAGTAGATTGAAATAATTTATTGGTCGAGATGTCACGGGAGTTCCGGTTAACAACCAAGTTCTTTGTGACATTTTACTAATGTCATTTACAAGTTTGGTTCTCTGTGCTTGAACATTACAAATCGCGTGGGCTTCATCAACTATTACCAAATCAAATTTTGCGTCACGTATTATTGATTCCGAATCTTTTTCTAATGTGTGGAAATTTTTCAAAATATCGTAGTTGATAATAACGTAATCAGCATCTTCCCATTTTTTACCTTCGACAATAGATATGGATTTATCAGAATAATTTTCAATTTCTCTTTTCCAATTTATTTTGAGTGATGCAGGACAAATAACGAGGGTTTTTTTGGATTGTGCTTCAAGTGACGCAACAACAGCGGTGGTTGTATTGTGTGTAACAATACAATGTTGAGCTACGTATAATTTATCTGGAGCATCTACTGAAATACAGGTACAATAATCCTCACCTTGTTTTTCAATTTTACTAATGTATCTACCTGTTCGATATTTTTGCGGCTCGTTGTATCTTTCTGATTTCCTTTTTAATCTAAATGGATTCATACCTTTAGGTAGTTTTATGTTCAATCGGTAGGATGGTCTACATTCAATTCTTTCCCCGTTTTTTTTATAAAAACTTTTTCTCTTTCTTTTACGCACAATTCCGCCCAAAGTATGAACAATTTCACACAAATCATCACAAAGTTTCTCAGATACTGTTGAAAATTCTGTACCACCAAAATTTCCATTTTTAGATAACATACAATAACCATCAGTGTCCATCAATCCTTGGAGTATTGCAAGACGATTATTTATAGAGGTATATTTGTATATGTCAGGTATAAATTTAGTATGTGACCGAGTATGAGATAGTGATAGATTTTTTAATGGTTCACCGATAGAAATGGAACAGGTTCGTTTATTATCGTATTGTTTATTTTCTTTAATCTTAAAATTACCAAATAATTCATCGAAATCATCTCGATGAGTTTCGAACTTACATGAAATACTTTGGATATGACCGTCTCCTAAAATTAGACCTAATAGATAGGGGTCTATTGGTAGTTCATCGTTATTTTCAAACTCAATTGGTTCTACTATGGGTATTTGCCATTTGTTAGCCCCGTTAGACCCTCGATAGTGAGTGTTTATTGAGTATGTTCTAAAATTATTGTATCCACGACCTTGATCTTGTATAATATGATTTTCATACATTTGTTTTGTGGATAATGTAAGAGTTTTCTTCAACCTATTGTTATTGGAGTTTTTACCATGATTAGAAGAAGACACTGACCAAAGATGTGACTCATCGGTAAAGATAAAAAATCCATCGTTGAATGTGACTTTATATGTTTCTCGTATACCCTGAGGAAAAACACCAATCACATTAACTGGTTTTCCGTTTGAGCCAATGACTTTGTCACCAATCATAATATCACCCATTTTTTTGGTTCCATTTGGTGTGTATATCAAAGTTTGGTTTGACAACGCTTTACCGAGTCCCAAATCATCCGCTAAAATATACTTTTTGTTTTCACACAGAGTTTTTACACCTTCTTTTTGATGTTCGAGTAATGGTCGATGGGAGTATTTCTCAAAATCAATTTCTACGTTTTTGATTTTATTATCTTTGATTACCGCAGCTTTTGGTATCCAAATATCATGTAAACCTTGATTTTCAAAATAATATCCCCACACGTGATAAGCGGTTTCTTTTTCAACTAAAAGTTTTTCTATCCAAATTTGCGTCGGTACTTCTATAAACATTTTTTCATTTGCAATTTTACTCGCAAAATATGTGTCTAATTGTACCCATTTTTTTGCAACCTTTGGTTCTCTTTTGTGATATTTAATCACATATTCGGTTTGAGTTGCGTTAGGAAAAAATTTAGGATTTGAATCCCTTTTGTGTTTTAATTTGAGAATAAAGTTATTCGCACCTTCATAACGATCTATAATATCTAAGGCTTGATTTTCTCTTGCGTTTAATTGACTATCCAAAACAAAAATAAATTAAATATAATAATATTATGAATATTTATCAAGAAGTATGGCACAAAATCAAGTTCCAATCACAAGATTAGGTAAATTTTTCGGTCAAGAAGATTTCGATTTGGATGTTAGTATGGGTCGTGAATGGCTCGATGGTGATATGAATTTTACCATTGTTGTCTATCGCGTAAACAAACAAAAAACAAATCAAGACGATGTTTATGGTGAGGCGGTACCTCAATCCATAGAGTTTTTACCACCAATATCAGTAAACGCTTATTTGCAAATTATGCAACCAGATATGGCTTTCTTGGGTAATTCTAAGGTTATACAAAACGAACCAGGTAATATCAAATTCGCTATTTACCAAAAAGATTTGGACGACCTACAAGTTTCCATTAGTTTGGGTGATTACATCGGTTATTGGATTACCGAAAATCAAGTAAGATATTATTCAGTTGTTGATAAGGGGATACCCAATTATGACAACAAACATACTTATGCAGGATATAAACCTTTCTATGTCAGTTACATTGCAACACCAGTAACTGCTAACGAATTTATGGGGATTTAAGATACACGATGAAAACTAAAATAATAAAAGATCTAATTAAAAAATTGTTATCCGAAAATTCAGATACAAACATTATTGGTATTTCATTCGGAAATAAAATTGTAGATGGAAAGTTTACTTCAGAGTTGGGTATTACATTTTATGTCAATGAAAAAATAAAGTATGAAGATGTAAATCCTGACTTTTTAATTCCTGAAAAAATTGAATATATGGGGTATGAATTTTCAACGGATGTGTCTACTGTGACAACTCAATTGCTATCAACGTGTCCATCTGATTTTTACTCTTGGGAGACAACACCACCCCCAAATAGAGACCTTATTCCTATTTTATCAGGTGGTACTTCAATAATAAATGGTACTTTGGGTGGATTAGTAATTGATGATACTAGTTATTCTTTAGCAGGGTTAACAAACGGACATGTTGTTGGATGGCAATTATTAAATTCTGATGTCAATCCATATTTTCCAGTTCAAGGTTTATACCAAAGTACAATATATCAGGGTGAAGTTGAAGATAATCAAGTTTTAGGAATTGTAAAGAATTATTATCCTGCCGAAAATGATCCAGCCAACACATTGATTGATGCAGCACTTGTAACAATACCAAGAGAATTGGTAGATTTTGAATCTTCTTATCGTCAGATTGGTCTTACAGGATGGACACAACCTATGGATTTTGCAACCACGGAAGAAATCGATGATTTGATTTTTACAAAAGCAAATTTGTATAGCTCGGGAAGAACGACTGGTGCAAAAGGTGAAGGTGAAATGAAGTTAGTGTGTATGGCAACTAACTATTTTGCTCCTGGTGCTGGTAAAACAATTGATGATTTAATAGTGTATGTTGCTAGTGCTACTACAACACCAATTGGTACTGTATGCCCATTTCCTGTTTGGTTGGGTGATAGTGGTTCTATAGTATCCGCTGACATTAATGGAACTCGTAAAATAATTGGATTAATCGCAGTGTTTGTTACTTTCAATAACTTAGACGCTTGTGGTGTTTGTAGAATTGACAATATTCGAAATCTTCTCAAGATTTCACCTTGGACTGGACAAACTGATGTTAATTTTTCAAATTCAGCTATTACTGAAACTATTTTAACAACTAATAACTATTCTGATCCATATGTTGTCTCAGATTCTAAAACTTTTTGGCAGAGGGGAATTCTACAACCGACCGTAACCCCAACAATAACCCCTACACCGACCACTTCCCAATTTTCTACCCCGCAACCAACACCGACACCTTCTTTTACACAAACACCAACAAGAACCTCAGACCCGAATTGTTTTCCACAAATAAATGCAACTTGTTACACTTGGTCATTACAACTATTACCATTGAATTTCTCTTATTTTTTCTTACCTACAATTGTTGCATGGGCTAAATATACTGATTGTTATGGAACACCTATTATTAAATTAGTAGAAATTGCCAATAATCAAATTTCATACATATGTTCAAAAGAACGACCTGTGATCGTTCAAAGTAGAAACGAAGCCAATAACATTTCGAGTGTATCCTTTATTAGTCAATACATAAATATTACCCAACTCTCACCATGTGGTTCATACTGTGTTAATGTTACTCCAACACCTACATCTACACCTGTAAATTATTTGATTTACGGTTCTTTTAGTCCTATTGTCGGATCTACCACGGCACTTGCCGCTTGTAATGCTTTAACCAATGAAACCGCGGTAGTTTATGGATACATTACCAAACCTTTGAGTCAATTGGGTGCTGGAGATGTAATATATGATATAAACACAAATTTACCGAAAGAAACTTTCGGAAATAGATATCGTGCTTTTTCAGAATCACCACTACCATTAATAAAATATGTAGCATATTGGCAGGTGAGTGGATCATTAATTACTAGTGTTGTTAATTGTAATGAACTTTAACACAGACGAAAAACAAATCAATTTTTGATCACTAATATTTATTTTAAATGGCTCTACCTAAAAAAGTAATACCAAATATTAATTTAGTTCCTCCAAAAATATTATTGGAGCGAAGAGAACAATTGTTGGAGGATATCACAAACGATGGTACATACCTTCCAAAGAATTTAGATTATGCTGATCTAGATAGGGGGTTTTTGGATTTTGTAAAAAACGAATTAAAAACAATTGTAGATGGTAAAATAATACCTACTGTTGACATTCTTATCACCACACAAAATTGGGCTCAATTTACACAGACGTGGTCTTTTCAAGATTTGAATGGTAACACAGAACCACCCTTTATTACTGTTGTTAGAGTTCCTGAAGTTAAATATGGTACAAATCCAGCGACACTTTATAATATCCCAAATCAAAAAGAATTCTTTTATGCAGCAGTTCCAACTTGGAATGGTAATATAAAGGGATTAGACATTTATAAAATTCCCCAACCTGTACCCGTTGATATTTCTTTCAACGTTAAAATAATTTGTAATCGTATGAGAGAACTCAACGAGTTTAATAAAAATGTAATTCAAACTTTTGCCTCTCGGCAAGCTTACACAAAAGTTAATGGTCATTTTATTCCGATTATAAATTCAAATATTTCTGATGAATCTGTAACTCAAATCGACAAACGTAGATTTTACATTCAGAATTATGACTTCACTATGTTGGGATTTATTTTAGATCAAGACAAATTCGAGGTGGCTCCTGCGGTATCAAGAGTATTGAATGTTTTCGAAACAAATTTCAAACCAATCAATCGAAAAAGAAAAGTATTCCCTGTAAATGAAGGTGTATTTGATTTAACAGTTCAAGCGGTTAGGAATTCTCCTGTAGTTCGTACAATAAATGTTGATTATACAGGAACCTTTACCATATTGTCAACTCAGAATGTTAGTTCATATGATCTATTTGTAAGTTTAAGTAATAGTTCTGAATTTGATTTTTATGGGACTAATGTAATCAATTTTGAGGTAAATACGGGTGATCGATTGAGATTTGAGATTACCCAACAAAATAATGATCCAACCTCAATTATTACTTATGCGGTTTCTTTGATCGGGTCACCTCAAAATTTAACTTTTGATCTTCCAACCCCATCCGTTACACCGAGTAATACTGTTACCCCCACAAACACACCAACAAATACTCCAACACCCTCTGTAACACCATCTCAAACATTAACACCAACAAGTTCCATAACTCCTACACCAACCCCCTCGTTAACATCATCTCCAACATCTACGCAGACAACTACTCCTACTCCTTCTTCTACCTCTACTTCAGGTTGTGAAACTTATACTTATACGTGTTACAATTATCAAATTACCAACACATCAAGTTCTGAACAACCTTTATTATTAATATATTCAGCGTGTACATCACAACCAACCGTATTGTCAATATCTTTAACTTCAGGACAAACAACTACGATATGTGCCGTGGCATATACGATAGTTGTTGCCGATAGTTATTCTATAGTTTCTTTGGGTACCTGTGGTTCTTTTTGTATTACTTTCACAAACATTCTTGTTCATATACCTAACCTGACACCCTCATTGACACCATCTCCAACACTAACACCGACAAGCTCCATAACACCAAGTATTACTCCAACTAAAACACCAACACCAACACTAACACCGACAAGCTCCATAACACCAAGTATTACTCCAACTAAAACACCAACACCAACAAGTTCCATAACACCAAGTATTACTCCAACAAATACAACATCAGTTACACCAACTAGTTCCATAACTCCTACACCAACACCAACAAACACTCTTCCCCTAGTAACCGACTATGATGGTAATACTTATGAACAAATTATAATTGGTAACCGTGTGTGGTTGGGGGGTAATATGAAAACTACTCATTACAACAATGGGGATATAATACCATATAGAGGTTATTTATCTGGTAACACCGAACCGTTTTGTTCGTTTAGTGGCGAGGGTGCGTGGATGTATACTAAATTGAGTGACAATTTTCCTGAAGACCCTAATTACAATCAGACCGCTGGTAAACTTTATAATTATTATACAATTACCGATGTACGTGGTATTTGTCCCGTAGGATTCAGACCAGCAGACACTGGCGATTGGTATAATTTAAGTATATCTTTGGGCGGAGGTATAAGTGGTGGTCAGTCTCCTTCAAACTTTTATCCCATCAATGGGGGGTTGAATGGGGCTCTAGCTCCTTATACAGGTTTTTCACAACAAATTAAATCTACTCTAAACCCACCTTATGGTTGGACAATATTAGCTTCTGAACCTATTCCTACAAATTCTTCGAATTTCTCAGCTTATCCTAGTGGAGGTATTTATGCGGGGATTGAGGATACTTGTAATCCGTTTTTTAATGGTAATAACGAGTGTTGGTGGTGGACCAATAGTTCCAATTTTTACTTACCAGATACGATTAACTATGTTTACCTTGGAGGCACCGTCCTTGGAGGGGATTCGGCTCAACCAAATTCGGCACTTTGTATCCGTTGTGTTAGAGATCTTGTCTAAGAGTCTTTAATCTTCCCCGTAGATATCTCTTTTCTTAGAACAGTTTTGTTCAATAAGTTTTTCCAAAAACTTATAAATTTTTATTCCATTTTCATCACAATATTTTTTTAGTTTGGTATGTGAATCTATTGAAATTTTAATGTTTTTGGTAGTTTTTTTCATAAAAGATAAAAAAAGATAATTTTTACTTACTAATATAAATAAGTTTTTTAAAAAAAAAATACTTTATCAATTGAGATAATATTTATATCAATAAAACCTAAAAAAAATTACATAGTATGGCAACTACCAATAAAATATTTGTTTCCCCTGGTGTTTATACATCCGAGAGGGATTTGAGTTTTGTAGCACAGAGTGTTGGTGTTACAACTTTGGGTTTGGTTGGTGAAACTCTTACGGGCCCAGCCTTCGAACCTATTTTCATAACTTCTTATGATGAATTTGAAGCATTTTTCGGAGGTACACTCCCTGAAAAATTTGTAAATACACAGATACCAAAATATGAATTAGCTTATATTGCTAAATCATATTTACAACAATCAAATCAATTGTTTGTAACTCGTGTATTGGGACTTTCAGGGTACGATGCTGGACCAAGTTGGTCGTTATTAACTGTGGCTAATGTTGACGGGACTACTGTGGATTTTGCAAGAACAAACAATATCATTCAAAATCAAACGTGGACTCTTAATTTTGTTGCAACACAAGGCGGAACTGTTTCAATAGCACCTTCTGGGAATAGTTTGGTTAATCAAAATTTAAATAATGTTTTCACTTTATTAAATGGTAATCAATCGTCGATTTCAGCACAATTGACCAATCAAATTTTAGGTGTGGTAAATTCTTCAGGTGCCACACAAAATAATACTGTGTATTTTTTTGGAACCGTACCCGAGGCTACATATCAAGTTTTAACATCTTACACCGCACAAACAAATGTATTTGGTGTTTCTGGTTTAACTGATTTCAATGCTGATTTCTCATCACCAGATAATGATGCTTGGTATTACGCAAACTTCAACGAACCAGCAAATGCTCCTTATTCTGGATATTCGTTTTTTTCTGTTGTAACTAGTTTTGTTAATAATGGTTCAGGAACTTACACAGGTACATTATCAGGTGTTACTTTCAATTATAGCGGTAAATCTTTTGCCGATTATGATGAAATTTGTATAGCTACTTTGAGGTCTCGTGGTATTTCCACATATGGCTCTGGTCAGGGAGGTCCTCAATATCAAGTAACAGGTTTAACATCAGTTGGATTGAATTTAATTGGTACTTATTCGGCGGCAACACAAAACCCTTTTGCACGTTTTGCTATAACAGGTGTTACCGACGGCGCTGATACACCTGAAAATTTTTCTTTACTTGTATCTTTTTCTCAAACCGACCAAAATTATTTGCCGTCTGTTATGGGACGTACAAACTTTGGTAAGAGTAGGTTTGAAATCCCACTTTTTGTTGAGGAGATTTACCCTTCGTTTTTGACCTATGCATACAATAAAGGTTATATCAGAGGAATAAAACCTCAAATTTTATCAGCTCCAGGGTTACGTTATGGAAACATTCTCCCGACACCTACAACACAAAATAATATATCAGCACAATCAATGGCTAATTATTTAGAAAGATATAGATCGGGAGAATCCCCTTGGGTAGTTTCTCAACTTCGTGGTAGTACTGTAGACAGACTTTTCAAGGTTCTTACGATTTCTGATGGAGATAGTTCGAATGTACAAGTCAAAATTTCAATTCAAAATATATCTTTTGGTAATCTATCATTTGATTTGGGTGTTAGAGATTTTTACGATACTGACACAAATCCTGTTTATTTAGAAAAGTTTACTAACTGTTCTATGGATCCAAGTTCTAACAGTTACATTGGTGTTAAGATTGGTACATCAGATGGTGAGTATGCTCTCAATTCAAAATATATTATGCTTGAATTGAACGCTGACGCACCTGTGACTTCACTACCTTGTGGATTTGAAGGATATGAAGCTCGTAACGTGCCAGGTTTCCAACCAGCTTACCCGATTTACAAATTGAGTTATAACTATCCCGGTGAGGTTATTTACAATCCTCCTTTTGGTTCTATGACAGGACCAACATCATCTCGTGGAATGTCAAACGCAATTATGAGTCAAGGCGATAAAGTCCGTACAACATTTTTGGGTATTTCAAGTCAAATAGGGTATGACGTTGATTTTTATCAATATAAAGGAGCTAAAGCACCTCTTGATATTTGTACAAGTGAATTTGCGTTACCTTATGATTATCAAACACAAGGTTTCCATATGGATTCAGGAGCGACTGTAGTTCAGATCGTATTTGGACCAACAGCAGGAACTCCCGCCTTTTTATGTGGTAATGCCACGTTCCAATCTGATCCAGATTCACCTTCTAATCCTTATTATCAAATTCAAGCTCGTAAGTTTACTTTCTTGGTTCAAAAGGGTTATGATGGTTGGGATATCTATCGTGAGTATCGTACAAATGGTGATCAATTTGTTTTGGGTGGTTCAGGATATCAGAGAGGTGCATGTGCATCTACAAGATATCCAAACGCAACAGGATGGGGCGCGTTTAAACCAATTAGTATTTCAAATTTCACGGATTATACTAATACGGATTACTATGCTTACTTACTAGGTATAAGTACTTTTAATAATCCAGAATCAACTAATATCAATGTTTTTGCAACCCCGGGTATTGATTACGTTAACAATTCTAATTTAGTGGAAGATGCGATTTCAATGATTACCTATCAAAGAGCGGATTCAATTTATATTGCAACCACCCCTGATTGCAATGTGTTCTTACCTACCAATATAGATAATTTTATTTATCCAACCGAAGCGGTAGACAATTTGGATGAAGTTGGTATTGATTCAAACTACACAGCTACTTACTATCCTTGGATCTTGGTAAGAGATACTGTGAATAACACACAGATTTACATTCCCCCAACAAATGAAGTTTGTAGAAACTTGGCTCTAACGGATAATATTTCATTCCCTTGGTTTGCTACCGCTGGTTACACTCGTGGTTTGGTCAACGCTATCAAAGCTCGTAAGAAACTTACACAAGAAGATAGAGACACTTTGTATCAGGGCCGTATTAATCCTATCGCTACGTTCTCTGATGTTGGAACTGTGATTTGGGGTAACAAAACTCTTCAGATTGCTGATACAGCATTGAATAGAATTAATGTGAGAAGATTGTTACTACAAGCTAGAAAACTTATCTCCGCAGTTGCCGTTAGGTTATTGTTCGAACAAAACGATGCCAAGGTACGTCAGGACTTCTTAGACAGCGTCAATCCTATTTTGGATGCCATCAGAAGAGACAGAGGTCTTTATGACTTCAGAGTGACTGTAAGCAGTTCTCCTGAGGATTTAGACAGAAACACACTCACAGGTAAAATCTATCTGAAACCTACTAAAGCGTTAGAATTTATCGATATAGAGTTCTTGATTACACCAACTGGAGCATCTTTTGAGAATATCTAATAGTTTTTTTTCTCTTTTTAAAACCCTCTAATTTTTTTTTAGGGGGTTTTTTCATTATATTTGTTTATATTTATGTGTAGAGAAGTTCTCATTAAATTAAACTATATTTTACCAATGAAGATAGAATTGTCATGTAAGAATTGTGATAAATTATTCACTACTGATTTTAAACACAGGGACAAACAATTTTGTAATAGATCCTGTTATTTTGAATTTGCAAGAAAAAACAACTTATTAGGTAAAGAAAAGGATCAATCTATTAGAGAGACTAGAAAATGTTTACAATGTGGTGTTGAATTTGTAGAAAGAAAAAAACACAAAAAAAATATTTGTTCCGATGAATGTCGGGGTTTATGGGGTTCAAATAAAGACAATATAAAAAAAAGAATAGAAAAATCTCAGAAAGTTTTATTGGAGAAGTACGGGTACAATTCAATTTTCAAAATTAATGGTTTCCGAGAGAATATGAAGCAAATTTTCCAGAAAAAGTATGGTGCAGATCATCCTATGGGTTGTAAAGTAATTGTGGACAAATTGAAAAATACCGTCAAAGAGAAACACATTATAAATTTATTAACGAGATTAAAAAAACATAATATTATCTTGTTAGACGACTATAAAACTAATAAAAACGGCAATACTACCTATCCTTATAATTTTCGATGTGATGTCTGTAACAACGTATTTTCGAGTACTCTTCTAGGTTCTGGTAAAGTACCTATATGTCGGAAATGTTACCCCATAACTAAAAATTCTAAATTGGAGACTATCATTAAGGATTTTTTGAATGAGAAAAATGTTAAACATTTAGATAATGATAGGAAATTACTTAGTGGTAAAGAGATTGATATTTTTTTACCTGATTATAATTTGGGTATAGAACTTAATGGGAATTATTTTCATTCCGAGGTTTCTGGTAACAAAGACAAATATTATCATTTGAATAAAATGATTTTGGCTTCATCAAAAAATTTAAAACTTTTGCATTTTTTTGAGGATGAAATAATATTAAAAAAAGAAATTGTTTTTTCGCGTTTATCTAATCTTCTAAATCTTAATAGAGTAATTTATGCTAGAAATTGTTTAATAAAAGAAGTAATCAAGAAAGAGTCTTCAGATTTTTTAAATACAAATCATCTACAAGGAAATTCTGTTGATAAAATTAGATACGGATTATACCATAATGACATATTGGTTTCAATTATGACTTTTGGAAAAAAAAGAAAGTCGTTGGGTCACAATCAATCAGGGGTTGATGATTATGAACTTGTTAGGTATTGTAATATTTTGAACCACAATATTGTTGGTGGTTTCAGTAAATTATTGAATTTTTTTATTAAAACCCATTCACCGAGAATTATTGAAACGTATGCTGATATCAGATGGTCGGGATTAAACCCAATCAATACTGTATATTCAAAAAATGGTTTCGTTTTTAAAAAACAAACACCCCCAAATTATTGGTACATAAAAAACGGCGATTCATTACACCGAAGTCATAGATTTACATTCAGAAAAAATGTTTTAGTCCAAGAGGGGCATTCCAAAGAAAAAACTGAATGGGAAATAATGAAAGAGAAGGGGTATGATAGAATTTGGGATTGTGGTTCTATGAAATTTGAATTGACTCCTATCAAATAATTTTTTTTATTATTTCAAGTATTTATAATTCAGTAAGTCTAAATTGTACATTATTGAGATTGTTTTTTTTTATGAGAATAACGAAATATACGTTAAAGGAAGGTTTTGACATTGAAGGTACCCCCGATTTGAAGTATTATGCTTTTGACTGGGATGATAATATTCTTCAGATGCCAACAAAAATTATGTTGGTTGATGCTGGGGGTAATGAAGTTGGTATGTCAACAGAGGACTTTGCAAAATTCCGATCTAAAATTGGAAGTGGGGAATTTGAATACGAAGGACATAAAATTGTTGGGTATGCGGAAGATCCTTTTAGATTTTTTAGGACACTAGGTGATAAAAAGTTTTTGTTCGATGCAATGCAGGCAAAACCTGGACCAGCCTGGTCAGATTTTATTGAAGCCATCAACAACGGATCTATTTTTTCTATCATCACAGCTAGAGGACATAACCCAAGAACAATTAGAGAAGCTATCTACAATATGATCATACAAAATCATATGGGTATCAACAGAGATTTACTTGTTAAAAACCTTAAGAAGTATAGAAAGATTACCAAGGAAGGTCCAACAAATACAAAAGATCTTGTTAATTACTACTTGGATTTGAACAAATATTATCCTGTTTCCTTTGGAGATGAGGGAAGTGCTTCAAATCCTGAAGAACTCAAAGTGAAAGCTCTTAGAGAATTCATTAACTATGTTAAACAACATGCAAAGAAGTTAAAAAAGAAACTCTATTTGAAAGATGAAATAAGTAATAGATTTATACCTACAATTGGGTTTTCAGATGATGATATAAAGAACTTAGAAAGAATTAAACAAGAATTTATTAAAGAACCTTTATTAAAAACTTATAACACTTCATCAGGAACTAAAACCAAATTCTAAAAAAAATTTAAATAAGATGTTATTAAGAACTTCTTTAAGAACATATAATGTTTTTTTAGAAAAAAACCAAATTCATAAAAACAATATCACATTAAAAATAAAAGTAAATAGAAAAATTTTTAAATAAGAAATTTATAAGAACTTCTTTAAGAACTTATAACGTTTTTTTAACAAAAAACCAAATTCATATACAGAGTACCAGATTAAAAATAAAAGTAAATAGAAAAAAATTCAAAAGCTAATATTTATAAACAAAAAACAAAAAAGTTATGGCTGATTTACTAATGAAAATGCCCGTTCCGTATGAACCGAAAAGGGTAAACCGATTTATACTTAGATTTGATTCAACGTTGGGTATTAACGAATGGTATGTTGAATCTACTGATAGACCTTCAATTGATATTGCATCTGTTGCAATTCCATTTTTGAATACAGAAACGTATGTGGCTGGAAGATTTAAATGGAATGCTATGAACGTGGTATTCAGAGACCCTATCGGGCCTTCGGCCACACAAGCACTCATGGAGTGGGTTCGTCTTCATGCGGAATCAGTTACTGGTCGTATGGGGTATGCCGCTGGATATAAAAAGAACGTTGATTTAGAAATGTTAGATCCAACAGGTGTAGTTGTTGAAAAATGGATTTTGGATTCATGTATGATAACTAAATCAGCATGGAACCAAGCACAGTATGGTCAAGACGGACTTGCAACACTCTCAGTTACACTCCAACCAGATCGTTGTATATTGGTCTACTAAAAATTATTAAACCTTCATTATTAAAAAATCCTGTATATTAATATACGGGATTTTTTGTTTACTTACCAATAATATGAACTATAAATTATAGTATTTAATTAATTATGGATGAAAATTTGATGAAATACGGTCAAGAGAATTTTTCTCTACCGCACGATGTTGTAAAGTTACCTAGTGGAGGTAAGTTTTACCCAAATAAGAAAAAATCAGTGAAAGTAGGTTATTTGACCGCTAATGATGAAAATTTATTGATGGCTTCTAATTCAGATGATCTGATCATTAATCTTTTGAGATCCAAAGTATACGAACCAGATCTAAGACCAGATGAAATGATTAATGGAGATCTAGAAGCTATTCTTATATTTCTGAGAAACACATCATTTGGACACGAATACAATATTAGTGTAAATGATCCAACCACAGGTAAACCTTTCAAAGCTGTGATTGGGTTAGACGAACTCGAGTTTAGAAAACCAAACATAGAGCCAGATGATAACGGAACTTGGACTGTTACACTACCAAAGTCACAAACATCTGTTACCATACGTCCATTGTTGTATAAAGAAATTACAGAAATTAATCGTCAAGCTGATTCTTATCCACAAGGACGAGTTGCTCCAAAAGTCACTTGGAGATTACAAAAACAAATTGTTTCAATCAATGGTGACAGCCAGAATCAAACAATTGCTAAGTTCATAGACACACTTCCAATTATGGATTCCAAGTTTATCAGGAATTTCTTGGATGAGAATGAACCAAAGATTGATCTAAAAAGAACAATTACAGCCCCGTCAGGAAGTAAGGTCGATGTAGAAGTCACCTTTGGGGTGGAATTTTTTCGTGTATTCTTCTGATTATAGAGCGTACCAAGTTGACGAGTTCTTTCTTCTGAATCAAAGATGTAATGTATCTTATTCAGATTATTTGAAAATGCCAATTTTTTGGAGAAAAAGATTATTGGATAAAATTTCCAATTTGTAAAAACTTTAAATTTTGATATTTACTATAAAAAAATATTATGGCGGACGCTGACTTAGGCCCACAATCAATTTCTGATTATTTTAAGAGTGTAAAAGACCAAATAACCAGAGGACTGGAAGGGTTGGAAGAAGATATAATAAAAGCATCAAGTAACTTAATGCTTGAAGTTGTGTCGTACAATACTCAATTAGCAGGATCCTTTGGTAGAACACAAGCCGCAGTAATTGGTTTAAGAAAAGAATTTGTAAGTGCCGTACCAGCTATTGTCGCATTAGGCGGCACGTCTCAAGATGTTTTTAACATTATAAAAGAAACATCAAAAAGTCTTGGAACAAATAGAATATTACTTTCTGAAACAACAACAGACTTATTCACGGCGGGTAAAGCTTTAGGTCTCTCCTCAGAAAGTATGGGGGCTGTTGTTTTAGATTTTGAGAACGCTGGTATACAAACAGGATTAATCAGAGATAGAATGCAACAAACAGCGAACATAGCTCGAGTTGTTGCGGCAAACTCAAATGCCGTGTTTTCACAAGTACAACAAAACTTAGGTGCACTCAACAAGTATGGATTTAAAGATGGGGTTGAAGGATTATCTAGAATGGCAGCAAAAGCAGTATCATTAAGAACTAATATGTATGAAATCTTTGATTTTGCTGAAAGAGTATTTTCACCAGAAGGTGCTATAGAGGCTGTAGCTGGATTTCAGAGAATGGGAGTTGCCGTAGGTGATTTAGCAGATCCTTTTAGATTGTTATATTTGGCACAGGAAGATGTGGAAGGGTTATATGATGGTATTCTCAAAGCGACAGAAAAATTTTCATATTTAGACGAGAAAACTGGTGAAGTAAAAATACTATCCAACGCCAAAAGAGATTTAAGAGACATAGCGCAAGTAGCTGGTATTAGCCAAGATACTCTTACAAAAAATGTATTAGCGATGGGTAAAATGAACAAATTTGCTTCAGAATTTAAGTTCATGAATGTAACAGAAGAAGACAAATTGATGATTTCAAATTTAGCCGAATTTGATAAGACAAGTAAAGAATACAAAGTAAAAGTTGGAACTGAAACAAAACTTATATCTCAACTAAGTAGGGAAGACATTGAATATCTAAGAGGAAGACCTGAAACTGTTGAAGAAATTGCTCAAGCTCAATTAACAGAAGATGAATTGATCAGAGCAAATACGGATTCAATCGTAAAGATGTTGGGCGGAATATCAGCGGGATCAAAACCAATGGGTGATATCCAACAACTTATCAGGGCTGGTATTGAAGGTACTAATATTGGTGTTGTAAGGGGTGGTCGAAGACTAAAACCAGCAATTGAAAGAGTTGACGAAGGATATGCTAAACTACCAAAATTATTCAAAGAAATTGCTGATGATTTTAAAAGTGGAAATGTTGACGTAGAAAAATGGTGGAAAAAAATAACTACAGCGTCCACAGAGTACGCTGAGGAACTCAAAAAACTAGGAAAAGAAATTCAAGGTTTCGATCTACTAGGTGAAATGAAAAAAAGAATTAGTAAGGATAATTTATTTGCTCAAGGTGGTGGTGTTTTATTAGACTTCACAAACCAAAGTATAAGTAATCTAAAAACAAATTTTCTCGATCCATTAAAAGAAAGTATTTCAGAAACTCAAAAAAATTTAAATAATTTTAACACCACTAATCAGACTGGTAATGGTAATTTAGCAACAAACACAGAACTAGCAACCAAAAATTTATATGATTTCCAAGCTATTTTAAGTCAAATTAACGATAATTTCAAAAATTTTAAATTTGAAAAAACAGCAAGTCGAGATATACCAAACCCTCAAGTAAGTTTAGCACAACTAGCAAACACTATATCACAATTAAATGGAGAAATAAATTTATTAACAACGACACAAAGTAACGAACTTAGACCAATGGTAAATAATGATCAAAAAATTGAAGTAGCAAGTATTGAACCGCCAGCATCAAAACAATTACCAATACAACAAAATCCTACTATGTCGTTTTCTCCACTTAATGGAAAGATAGATGTTAGAGTTACACGCGAAGATGGTGGACCAAGTGTTGATCTGACAAGTCAAGTTGTGGCAAGTGCGGTTTTTCAAAGAGAAGTTTTAAGACTTATCGATGGAAAAATACAACAACCAAATTATTCAGATATAGCCAATTCAACAAGTACTTCAAGTTAGAAAAAAAACAAGGGTAAGTATTTATTGGTGTAGATTATATGCCATCCCAACTAACTTTTGCCGCAACATCAGCTATTCGTAATAGTTTAATAGGTCGTAACCTGAAACCGTATATCAAACCTGGTGCGTTTGTGTATTCGGTATCTAACCTACCAAATCAATACGAACCAAGTCAATATTCAGTAATTGATTCACCAGATCAACTCATAGATCTAGCCCCATTTGCAGATGGTTTATATTTAAACAATGAATTTGGTCCAGAGGGCGGTTTTAAAAAAGATATTTCAGGATTAATTAGTGTTTCACAAAACCCAACAAATAGAGGACCATATGGACCGTTCCCCCCATATACTGACGCACTTAAATTATTTTCCACAACATTCCAAAAGAAAGGACAGATCAAAAATGAATATTCACCAAGAGATGGTTTCATAAGATATTATGATATCGGTGATATTGTTAAAGTACAAAAAAATGCAACGTATTGGGATCCCCCTAGTTTTAGACCTTCATCGTATTCGCCATTTAGTGTCTTATTACAAGAAATCCCAACAGGTTCAAATGGTAATGTACTTCAAGATTCAGAATTAGCACAACTTGGTGTTGAGTTTCTTAAAAAAGCATACCAACAAAGAATAGACCAGAACGTTCGAACAGAAACGTTAGGTCGCGTTAATATTTTAAATGGTTTACAAGATCCAATTAACTTATCATTAATTGTTGCTGGTAAAAGACCCCTTATCTTCAGAGATTATAAAATCACCTCTGGAGGTGGTAATATTTTATCACAAGGACAAGATATTGTTCAAAGAATAGCTGGGTTCACATTTCCATTTTCACCAATACCTGGAGATTATTTTACTGTTGATAACGAACAACGAACGATTAATTCAACACAATCATTAGCAAGATCTAGTGAAGGTGGAAGAAGAGGGGGTGTATTTGGATTATTTGGAAGTCGACCAACATCACCTTCACAATTATTTTTAGATTATACTGGTGAAGGACAAAGAGCACAATTAACCAATAATTTAGATTATAATAGATATAGACCTAGATATAATACTGGAGGACGTGGGGTTATATCTGTACTTGGAGAGGCAATATTTGGTTCACAAGTACAGGACTTGGGCCAAGGATTATATTATGTTGGATCTCCAGACAGAGAACCGATTTACCTTAATTCACCACCGGGTTTAGTACCAATTAACGAATTTGGTGAAGAAATTTTAGCTCCAGTATATGGATCACAAGTTTTAGGTAAAGAATATGAGGGACAAGAACTTTCCGAAAGGTTAAACTTTGGTTTTGTAGGCACAACATACCAAAGTCAGGGTGATATAAGTGGGGGTTTAAGTTGGACTAATACCAAGGATTCACCTAATGCGGGCAAAAGAGTAAGACCTAATGGCTCTGCAGGATCACAAGATCCAGATTTTTCAGCAATATCAGATCAATTTGGAAGTAGTGAATCTATCAATTATAGATTTAAAGCGGGCTCAATTTTAGATGACACACAAAGACTTGTTGATTCAATGCCACTTGACGGTCGTAGGTATTCACATGTCGGAAATGCAATCAATCAAATTAGTAAAATTTTTGATGATGGTTATAAACAAATAACTAAAGGATCACGAGTTATAGGTTTTACCCCAAACCAACTCAACACCCCACTTGAATATTGTAGAGTGTTTACCAAAGATACACCTTACATTTCATATACCGATTTACAGAAATCAGATGGTAATATTAGAAAAGCATCGTATTCAATCCTTGACAAAACATATCAACTTAATATTGCACCAGAAAAAGGTGGAGATTCAATATTACGTGGAGAAGGTGGTGTGAAAAAATATATGTTCTCTATTGAGAACTTAGCGTGGAGAACATCATCTAGACCAGGTTTAAGATATCAAGATTTACCAAAATGTGAACAAGGTCCAAATGGTGGTAGAATTATGTGGTTTCCACCTTATGATTTGGACTTCAGTGAGGATACAAGACCTTCATTTAATGAAACTACTTTCTTGGGAAGACCAGAACCAATTTATACTTATAAAAACACAAGTAGATCTGGAACGTTAAAATGGAAGATCCTTGTGGATCATCCCTCAGTTTTAAATCTAGTTGCTCAAAAAGTATTAGCAAACGAAGGGTCGAGGGGGGTGGCAGACCAAGTAATCAATTCATTTTTCGCTGGTTGTAAAAAATATGATCTTTATGAATTGGCAGAAAAATTTAATAATGTCCCACTGTCAGACCTTCAAGCTTATCAAGAATTAGTCAATAATCCAAATGTAACACCAGAACAATATTCAGATGCCCTGTCAAACATCAAACCAGATCCTGAAACAGTTTCAATTCAGACTACAACACCACCAACAACACCTTCATTTGATGAGTATGTAAACTTTGGTTTTTATTTTGACAATGACATACCTAAACAATCACAACAAGATTTCCAACCATTGTACAATACATACGTTTCACAAAACAATAAAGAATTATACCGAACAAACACAAAACCAACAACTGAAGTTCAACCTGTTCAAGAATTTTTTACCCAAGTTGTTGAAGGAAATTATAATAAAATCAAAGAATTTTCTAAAAAATTATATGATTTATTATCCCAAGACGAAACAGCTATTGTAAAAATTACACTTTTTTCAGCCGCATCATCACCAGGAAGTATACCATATAATTTATCATTGTCACAAAAACGCAATGAATCCGCATTGAAATTCTTTCAAAATTATTTAATTGACGGGAATAAAACATTGTCAGATTTTATTGGATCTAGAATTGTTATCAATGGGATCGCACAAGGAGAAACAACTGTTGTAAACCCAAAAAGTGGTGTGGGTGATAATGTTTGCTTAAATAGCGTTGACTGCTCTCAAGTGTTGAATGGGTCTGCGAAAATTTACTCTGTAGCAGCAATGGCGTGCAGAGTATCAAATATACAAAGTATATCAGTTACAACAACACCAATAAACCCAGAACCAGCAAATACTGGTTCAAATATTGTGTTGACACAAGACGGAAGACCGAACCAAACAAGACCAAGCAATAATAACAATAATAATCAACCACAAGTACAAAAAGATTTGTACAAAGGAGCTTCAAAAAAATTATTGAGATTACTTTTGAATGAGTGTGATTATTTTGAAGTGTTAAAAGAAACTGACTTTTTTGCATACAACTCAATCAAAAATAAATTGAAATATTTTAGTCCGAGTTTTCATTCTATGACACCAGAAGGATTGAACTCGAGATTAACCTTTCTACAACAATGTGCAAGACCAGGAGATACAATACCAACCATTGGGCCTGATGGACGACCAATATACAATGATGCGCTCAATACTTCATTTGGAGCACCACCAGTTCTGGTTCTAAGAGTAGGTGATTTCTATAATACCAAAATAATACCAACATCTTTTAATATTACGTACGAAAAACTTTATGATATGAATCCTGAAGGTATTGGGTTTCAGCCTATGATAGCAAACGTGTCAATGGGATTTAATTTCATTGGGGGTTCAGGTCTTGCAAAACCAATCGAAACATTACAAAATGCCTTGTCATTTAATTACTATGCAAATACTGAGGTTTATGATGAAAGAGCTGAATCCACAGATACGTCTTTTAACGCTTTAGACCAAACAATTATAGAAAAACTTCAAAATAGATTACCTACCGTTGGTATCTCTAATTTTGACCCACAACTACAAAATTTAGGTGGGGATACTATAGGGATACTCGTCCAAACAGGATCTAACCTTTCAGGTATTACAGGTAATTTAGATTACACAAAATTTGTAGATCAATTCTTGACACTCACACAAAACTATTTTACAGCAACAATAATGTTTTTAGATAATGTATTGAAAAAGTATGGGTATGGAATGCTTACACTATTAAACACCAAATATAATGGAAATTTGGGATATCACCAAGGTGTATTAATTGTAAATCCAGTTTATATTTATGGTAAACCTTTACTTTATCAATTAAATGTTGATAAAATATTCGAAATATTATCCGTTTATATTTTGAATGAAACTATTGAAATTTTCACAGTAGTTTCACCTGATGGTACTATGTATAGTGCTGGACTTATGAGTAATCAATCGGTGACACAAACACAAAAAGATATATTCAAGGGAAATTATGAAAGATTTATTCAAACATATAGAACAAATTTCATAAACGATTTAACAGATTTGGTATCACAATTGGTACAAATCGAACAAAATTATGTTTATGAAATCGATAAAACAACCTTTCTTGGGAAGAATTTATCAGATGGAAAAATTAATTCAAAAGGAGCTCCTGTAGTTTATAATTTTGTTGGTGATCCGACACCACAAAATAGACTTGTAAATGATTTACAATCTATATCAGCCGATCTAAACTATTTTTTAATTTCGTTATATGATGGAAGATTATACAACGATATGTATTTTCAATCCGATTTAGAAAAACCACTAAACGATCCATTTTCGTCTTTTGTCTATTACACACCAAATGAGTTGGGAGCTTCAAATGCCCTAAAAACTTCACCACAACAAGTGGAGTATTTACTACTTGCAAAAATATACACAAATCAAACAACACTACAACAATTCTTGAGAGATCTTTCAGAAGGGTTAGATCCATTTGTTAGAGATATTGTTTATCGTTACTATGGAACTTTATTAAAAAACACTTATGATAGATTAAATACAAATTGTATAAATCTTTTAGATACATATAAACAAACATTTGGTAAAAATTTTGTAAATTTTACACCAACGTTTCAGTCCAACACTGGACCACAAATACAAAGAACAATAGATTTCCAAGAAAATTTTTCTCCGTCAGATGTTGTTAAAACACAATTGACAAATTTATATTCACCGAATAATATTGACATAAATCCAAGTACCTTCAATCTTAAAAAGAAATTTAATTAATGGACCAATATTATAACCGCTATGAACAATTCGTAATTAACGGACAACAGACAGTTGTTCCATTTGTTACTTTGCCGTCCAAAGGTACGGATCAGAGGTTCATCTATAAAACAGCAGTAAGTAGGTTAGATAAAGTATCACAACAATATTACAATACACCTTTTTTTGGGTGGTTAATACTCCAAGGAAACCCACAATACGGAGGTTTAGAATGGAATATACCAGATAATTCAATTATACGAATTCCCTTTCCATTAATAACTTCGTTACAAGACTATCAAAACGCCTTGAATACTCACTTCTTTTATTATGGCAGATAATTTTCCCAAAACTAATGAAGATGTTTTTGTTATAAAAGATGTCGATAATATTATAATTGTTGACCCAAACAAAACAATATCTAAGGATGGTATTGTGAGTGAACGAGGGATCAATCAAGAAAACTTTGTTATGTACGCTAACTTAGAAGCTCAAATGCTACCAAGAACTAAGTTAATACAAGGACAAGATCTAGAAAATACAGTACAAACTCAAACCCTAGCCTCAATAAATTTCTTGAGACCGGGAGGAAGAACTTTTTTAGATAACACATATACAGATCAATTTACAGGACAGGACACATTAATTGGAAAAGGAATCAATCAACCGAGTGTTGATCAATTGAGTAAACCTAATAAAACTGATGAATTTTATTCCAAACAAAATACTCAAAACTCACAAGACACTGGACTTTTGGGTATTGAATCAATAGGGATAAAAAATACAAGGTCTTTCACACCAGTAGTTGATATGGTTCTCATAGATACTATGGGACGTGCCCTTTTTGAAAAGGGAGATAAATCAGAATACGCTTTCTTTTTTAATCTACCGTATCCCACCTTTTATTTAACAATCAAAGGTTATTATGGTAAAGCAATAAAGTATCAACTTATTCTTTCAAAGTTTTCAGCGGCATTCGAAGCGGCAACTGGAAACTATAGAATAACGTTACAATTCTATTCGTACAAGTATACAATATTAGCTGAAACACAAATTGGTGCTTTATTTGCCACACCCTTCATGTATACGAATGATTTTAAAATCACTCAAGAAATACCTCCGGGATCTGCTGCGGCTCAAACTTCTGTTGGAGATGATAAAACAACCGTAAGAGAAGTAAGAACTACAAGAGGTAGACAATTTATTTCGGATGTTTATAAAAAATATAAAGCCCTTGGTTTGATTGATGAAAATTTTCCAGAAATTACTTTTCCTGAATTAAGAGCACAACTCCAAGCTCTACAAAAAAATTTAGAAACTACCTTTGGCCAAACAGATTTTTCACCATTAACGGACTGCGAGGATTATTTTGCAATACTAGATGAATATAGAAATTCAATTACAGATACCACAAATCCTTCTAGTTGGATTAGTAAATCAATAGATCCCAACAAAGTATTTTATTTGAAATCAACAGACAATAGTAAACCTACCAAGGCTTATATTTTTAACCAAGCTCTTAGATCTAATAACCAGTTAGCTGAAAATGCACTTGGAAGTTTACAAAAAACGGTAACTGATTTCGAAACTCCATTGTTAAAAAATAAAACTTTGGGTTTGGATGGAAAATATAAAATTGGAAATAATGCTCCGACACCGAGTGAAATTAAAAAAATACAAGAAATTGATGCTAGTAAGAGTAATGACTTGGCTATTGTAAAATCAAACAGTTTTGTTAAACCTATTACACCTGACGGAGTTGATTGGGCATTGACATTCGAGTTAAGAAACAAACGTAAACCAGTTAACGAGGCTGAGGTCACTTCGTTACAAGCCGATGAACAACAATTTTTTTATACAATATTGTCGGAACTGGATGAAGAGGTGGCCTACCCAACCTATGTTTTTGTTTTTGATGGTCCAGGTCAATTTGAGGATATAATTGATAAATCCCTTGAAGAATTAGATCAGAAAAAAACAGAGATTGTTGAAAAAATGAGTGAATTTTTATCCAAAAAAATAGAAGGCCCTAATGGTCTAGGCTTCAAACCAACGATGAGAAATATAATGGCTATTATTTTTGCATCCACTGAGGCTTTTTATCGATTACTTAATTTGGTACATAGAGACGCGTGGGCGGTAAGAAACAATAGTATAAGACAACTAGCGTGTTATGGGGATGATAAAGACTCTCCAGACATCAAACAAAATATTAGAGATATTAACCAAAACGGACAAATTAATCAAGAGGTTTATCCTTGGCCCTTATACTTGAAACCAGAAATTGACGAAAACAAAATTCAACGATACGTAGCAATGTATCCCGGGGAACAATCAGAAATATCTAAAACTCGAGCGTCGGATTACCAAATTTGGCCAGAAGTACAATTTGTTGAAGAATACATTAGAGGCCTTACCAAAAGTCAAAGTATAAGTCAACAATCAGGTAACCCAGCAGAAAACGATGTTGGTCGACTTGTAAACAGAATTACTGTTAATGCTGTAGATTTCCCAACAACAAATAAAATTTTTGCAGATCTACAAGATGTTAAATTTCTTTATGAAATTTATGAAAGAGTGTATCTTCAAACTTACTGGGATCGATTATCCAGACCCACAGCACAGAATTCTGAAGTCATGACTAGCCTTTCTGAAATGGAAGTTATCAATATAAGAAAAGCTCTAAATACTTTTGGAAATCCTAGTTTGATCAAGTTACTTAAAAATACTGCGTTCAGGGCCTCCAATTATTTACAAGTACTTCGTAATATTTCAAACGAAGGTGTGGGTATTTCTTGGCAACAATTTATACGTGGTATATTCACTTCTGATTATTTAAGAGTTGAAACTCAAAAAGATTTTTCAATTTTCCCGTCAACCACAATAAGTTCTGGGTTTCAATTTTCAGATATAGATACTTCCGTATTAAGTAAAGTATCAGAATATGTAAAAAATAGTTCATCATCATCCATTGATTTTTTAGACTTATATCCTTTTATAGATCCAATTTGGGTAAATTATAATTTGTCTAATATAACCCAACGACCAATAGGTTATAATAGTACAACTAAAAGTTTGTTTTTGAATCAAAGTTTGAACTTCATTACTAATTTTGAAAAGACAGCAAATGTAGAACTGGATATTAATAGACCACTTGTTAATAATTCATACAAAAAATACACTCAACCTGAAATAGAACTTATATCAAATATTCAACAAACAGGCGCAAACACTCCAATTGGGTTTAATACGTACTATGAAAATAAGATAAAAGAAAATAAGTTTTTGATTACAGAGGGTGTTGTATCATACAATGGAAATACTGGTAATTTAGCATCAAATCAAACAGTTTCGATGTTAAACACCCCTTTCTTTGTAAACGCTTTTATAGAAGGAGTTAAAAATGACAGAGATGATTTGAATTACCCATATCTAAAAGCTGCTTATCTTTTTATAAATAGTTTACCTCTATCAACATTACGAGAACCTCTCAAAAATATAATTGACGCAGAAGATAATTCTAAAAATCCAGCTAATGATTATTTATACGCAACACTTACAAAATTTGGTGCCGTTCATAGGTTACCGTATGCTTGGATAATAAAGTATGGTTCGATTTGGCATCGATATAAAAAGTTCATTGAAACAGGCGAAGATATCTTAGATTCCGTTTGGAAAAATGTTGATGTTTCCAAAATATATTATCCAATAGGAAACAATTTAGGACATAACTATAAGACTAAAGATTTAAATGGTAATAATATTAGTTTGTATGGTCAAACTACGGTGACAATATCTGGTTCGATTGAATCAATTAAAAGGAAGTATGTTGGTTTTTATCCTGGATTAATAAATGATGTTTTGTTTTTTTTCACAGGACAAAATTACTTCTCTGATTATGGAGATGTTAATTTGGATACGGTTGTTGCTGAAGGTTTGGATATTGGACTTTCGAGTTCCGTTATGAGACTACCAAGAGGGTATGACCCTACACTCGCCAACCTCAACACTTCTTTAGATTTTGCGGGATGGTACACAGCATTCAATGTAAAAGAATCACCCAAGTTCAATTCAAATATGAGAGGAAAAACAATTATTTTACCCAGTTTTGGAACCAACTATAATCAAGTACAATTTGAGTGTTTTAGACTTTTAGGAACAAGTTTAATTCAAAACCAAGAAATTTTTAACAATAATGCGGTAAATGACGGGTCTGTTAGATTTTTCTGGGGGTGTTCTAATTTTGGATATTTTGATTTGAGCTCTATAGAAAAACCTAGATATGATGAGTATTTTAATATCATATCATCAACAGAACTAAATTCAAAAGCATTCAATCTAAGTGACACATATTCGAACATAGAAGAAATATTCGGCGTGTTTAAAACAGAAATTTTAGACGCATTCGAGTTGGAGTTTTTAAAATTCAGTAGATCTTCAAGACAATTGGATGAAAGTGATTTAGCTGACGATAACGTAGCAAATAGAACATTTCAACAAATTTTTGCAAATTGTTTAGTTGTTGACAAATCTGTAGTTAATCAGAATACAGCAGGGGGGACACAGACTGACTATTTAACAGCATTGAGTAATGAACAAGGTAGGTCAATCACTCAAGCTTTACAAACATTTTTGAATTATAATTTAGCGTTTAGATATGGTAATCCCGGAAATTATGATCGTAGATTGTTTGGTAGTATAACAACCAATCAACGAAATAGAGTTTTTGATTCGTATGAGTTTGAACCCTACGTGACTGGTACATTACCTGGTGATGGATCAAATATTGCTTTTAGTATTTCATATTTACAAAATACCCAAGCGTGGAATACCTTACTGACGTACGTAGGGTTTGCTACTAATCCAAATTTAGAATATACAGATGACGGTAGTTTTTTTACAGATTTCTTTATTACGATGAATGTTAAATTTACATCTGAAAATATAAAAACCGTAGCCCCACTTGTTAAACTTTTTGGAAAACAAAAACTATTTGCAACAAATTACAACTATACAAGAAATGATTTCGTAAATGATATAAATGAATTTTACAATCAAAAAGAAAATTTTCTTAATGTTACCCTTAATGCTTTGTTTGATAAACTTCAAAAAGAATTACCACAAGTACAAGAAACGGCAACTAAACCACTTTTATCCGTAATTGATGGTTTACCACCAAAATTGGATTTATGGGAAGCTTTCAAATCTTTTAATGATAAATGGATAGCTGGATCAAATTTTGATGAAAAAATATTGTTTCAAGAAGTTTTGTTTTTGGATAGAGCAAACAGGGACATAGGTGATGTTTTAGTAGACCCATTCAAACTTTTAAATTTCATAAATTCACCTTCAACCCTCAATGCTAGAGTTATAGATTATGTAAGTCAAATTTTGGCCGACAATAAATTTTTTATGATGCCAATACCTGCATACATAAATTGGTGGGGTGACGGAGAGGTTCAAAATGGAATAGAACCCAAAAGTCAAAACGTTTATGACGTTGCCAATAATTTATTTGGAATATATCAAAATGTTGATGTGAGATACTCGCAACCAGCATTTTTGTGTTATTATGTTGGTAACCCCAGTCAACACTTAGATTTCAAAACAAATCCTAATTATTTGTGGAAATCAGATAGTTTTGATTTGACTTCGGATCAAGTTCCTGTATCAGTTCCAATTAACGACAAAAAAGATTGGGCTAACTCAAATAGAGTGGTTGGTTTTGACGTTGATTTTGGAACAAGAAATCAAAACATATTTAGTTCAATAAATTTAGATCAGATAATTGGGGCATCTACTTCAGAGGCCAATAAGGTTATTACTGAAATAGCAATTCAAGCGGGTGGTGCAAAATCTAGTTTAGGTAGTGTAAGTCTTTACAATCTATACAAAACTAGAAGTTATACAGTTAGGGTAGAAGCTTTGGGTTGTGCATTACTTCAACCCACAATGTATTTTAATCTAAGGAATGTTCCAATGTTTAATGGGTCTTATCAAATCCAATCAGTAGAACATAGAATAGAAGCTGGTTCTTTCAGGACTTATTTTGAAGGAATACGGATACCATTCTACTCACTACCAAAAATTGATAAACAATTAATATCAGTTAATAATAATCTTTTAGGGGAACTACTCAAATCAATAAGACGACTTAAACAAACTAGTGTGATATCATCGGCAGAAACTACCAATAGTATTACAATAGCGGATTCAATTCAACAGAATCTCAATTATACAACAACAAGCCCTGTTTTGTGTAGGACAAGTATTGAATCAGCAGAAACACCTTATAATGAGTGGGTTGGTGGAGAAGGATTCACCACTGGTATTACATTTAATAATTTTTCAACAATATTAAAACAAAAAACAAGAAATATACCAGCTAGTTTTGTTTCAAAAGTAAGAGCTATGGTATTCTATACCGCATATATGAATGGACATGATACCACCAAATTTAAAACTTATAATTTTGATCTTGGAGGTACGCCTATTGCTGGTTATCCGTCAATTCCAAATATAAATTATGGAGGGTTAAACAAATATTTACAACCAACTTATGTGTGTAAACAATTATCTTCTGGTGTTCGTATTCCTTTTGGATCCTTTGAAAATTTTGATAAGTCAATAGACTTCATACTAAATTTATGGTTTACAACAGAAAGGAGTAATTTATTACTCACAAATAAAAATATAAACTATTCCAATATATGGCAAAGTGAGGCAGATTACGCGGTCAATATGTTTACATTGTGGTCTTATTACTGGCCTAGAAAAAGATTTCAGACACCAAATGATTTTGAAAAATGGATAACGACCAATAGGTCATCATATGAACAATTTATGGCCTTAGGTAGAGAAGTTTATCAAAAACTAAAGGAATTTAAATTGATTTAATTAAAATATCGTATATTTATAATAAAAAAAATTATGGAACTACAAAATATTTTGGACAACTATTTGGGTAAAAGAACACGATACACCCAAAAACAAGTTGGTAATGGTTTTAGCGAAGTTTGTGACTTGGACACTGGAGATTGTTATACTGTAAGAGAAAGAGATGGGTTAATTGAAAGAGTAGATAATACTATGAGAACAAATAGAAAAATTCAAGTTGAGACATCTCATGGAATAAAACAACTTTTAAATGGATAAAATATGTCTATAGATAAAAAAATAATTCAAGAAATTAAACGTCACTATCAAATCAACAAATATGTGACGGAACAAGAGGCACCACCAGCATTACCCGAAGTCCCAGCGGATCAAAATGCACCACTACCAGGGGTACCAACCGATCCAAATGCTTTAGGTCAAACACCACTACCCGGAGCACCTACGGATCCTACTTTACCACAAGAAGCACCAACCCCAGAAGTAATTGACGTTGCTCAAGACGCTGAAGTTGAAAAAATCGGATCTGATGGTGAAAATATGGAAACAGAGTCAGGTTCAGAAGAACTTGATATAACGGATCTTGTCAACACACAAAAAGGAATTGAAAGTAAACAAGAAGAATATTTTGACAAGATGTTCAAACAATTAGATACACTTCAATCTAAAGTCGGTGAAATGGATCAACTTATTGACAAAATTAATTCATTGGAAATGAAAGTTGAGAAGTACAGACCAAAAACTGCACAAGAAAAATTAGAGTTGAGAAGTCTAGACTCTGGCCCATTTAATCAAAAACTTACAGACTTTTTTGATGAGAAAGAAGAAGACCTTGAAAAGTCGGGAAAAAATGAGTATATTTTAACTTCTGATGAGGTTGAGAACATTGTACCATCTGATGTGAAGAAAAGTTTTGACATTACTTTACCACCACCTCCCTCAAATTTCAGATCCTATTATTGATTTTTTGAAATACTTGTTTATATTAAAAGGGTCACAAAGACCCTTTTTTTATTTTATATTTTTAACCAACTTAAATTTTTACAAACAACATGATGAGTTCATTAGACGCCGTATTGGCACAGTACGAGAAAAACCAATCAGGAGATGGTCTATCTCAAGAGGAAAAAATGAAGAAATACTTCGCTTGTATCCTCCCACAAAATTCGTCCACAGGACAAAAACGAGTTAGGATTCTTCCTACAACAGATGGATCTTCACCATTTAAAGAAGTATATTATCACGAACTACAAGTTGGTGGTAAATGGGTTAAACTTTTTGACCCAGGTAAAAACGACAACGAAAGATCTCCGTTGAATGAACTCTATGAAGAGTTGAGAGCTACAGGCAAAGAATCTGATAAAGAGTTGGCAAAACAATATAACTCTAGGAAGTTTTATATCGTGAAGGTGATTGATCGTGATGCTGAAGAAGAAGGTGTAAAGTTCTGGAGGTTCAAACACAATTACAAAAACGATGGTATTCTCGATAAAATTATTCCAATCTGGAGACAGAAGGGTGATATTACAGATCCAAAAAAAGGTCGTGATTTGATTATCGAACTCAGAAAAGAAAAATCTAACACTGGTAAAGAATACACAGCAATTCAAACCATTATGCACGACGATCCAAGTCCTCTACACAGTGATGCTCAAATTCAAAAAGAGTGGTTGGCAGATGAATTGACTTGGAGTGATGTATACTCAAAAAAACCAATTGAGTATCTTGAGGCCATTTCTCGAGGTGAAACACCAAAGTGGGATTCTAATCAAAATAAGTATGTATATGGTAACTCCACTGAAGCTGAAACTTCAATGGGAGGAGCACCAGCATACGAAGACCCTCAAGTTAATGCAGAACCAGACGAAGATCTACCTTTCTAACAAAAAAACATGTCAAAGATATACATTGCATCAGACCACGCGGGTGTTGATTTAAAAGCACTCCTCGTGAATAGAATACAATCGAATGGTTTAGTTGTTGAGGATCTGGGCCCCGACACCTATGAAGCGGTCGATTACCCAGATTATGCTCACAAGGTAGGTAAAAAAATCTCAAATGAACCCGATAACATCGGTATCCTACTCTGTGGATCTGGCAATGGTGTATCAATTACATCCAACAAATGGAAAAATGTACGGGCGGCAATTTGTTGGAACTCAGAGATAGCGACCTTGGCAAGGTTACATAATAACGCAAATGTTTTGTGTATACCTTCCAGGTTCGTCTCTGTAGAAGATGCTATAGACATCTTAGATTATTTCTTAGAGACCAAGTTCGAAGGTGGAAGACACGAACGTAGGGTTAACAAAATTCATATTCCAACAAATTTAATTTAATTTTATGGCAATTAAGAAAAAAGATTTTTCTGATATTAAGAAAAAATTCTCAACTTCAGCAAAATACAAACAACAAGAATATTTCGATTTAGGTCGTGAGTTCTTGGATGCTGTGGGACTTCCTGGTCCTGCGATCGGACATATTAATATGTTTTTAGGACACTCCGATACGGGTAAAACGACAGCGTTGATTAAGTCGGCAATAGATGCTCAGAAAAGAAATGTTCTACCTGTCTTCATTATCACAGAACAAAAATGGGATTTTGGACACGCCAAAATGATGGGGTTCGAATGTGAAGAAGTTGTGGATGAATCAACTGGTGAAATAGACTGGGAAGGATTTTTCCTATTCAATAATAACTTTCAATACATTGAACAGATCACAGATTACATCAATGAATTACTTGATGCACAAGAAAAAGGTGAGATTGATTACGATTTAGTTTTTCTTTGGGATAGTGTCGGTTCGGTACCTTGTAAAATGACATTTGACGGTAAAGGTGGTAAACAACATAATGCATCCGTTCTTTCAGATAAGATTGGTATGGGTATTAACCAAAGAATCTCAGGATCGAGAAAAGCGGAATCCAAGTTCCAAAATACACTTATAATCGTTGCCCAACCTTGGGTAGAACTCCCAGATAATCCATTTGGCCAACCTAAAATTAAAAGTAAAGGTGGTGAATCCATTTGGTTGAATTCCTCGATTGTCTTTCTATTTGGGAACCAAAAAGGTGCTGGTACTACCAAGATTACTGCTACAAAAGACAAAAGAACAGTGAAATTTGCATCTAGAACCAAAATTTCTGTTTTGAAAAATCATATCAATGGATTAGGATATGAAGATGGAAAAATTATTGTAACACCTCATGGGTTTATTTCAGGAAAAGATACTGCAGAAGAAAAAGCATCGGTTGAGAAATACAAAAAAGAATATGCTGATTATTGGAAAGAAATTCTAGGTCTAGATGGTGAGTTTACACTCAAGGAAGAAACAGAAGTTGAACATGAACAAGAGTGAAAACATTATTGATCGATGGAGATAATTTATTCAATCTCGGATTCTATGGTGTCAGAGAATTTTTTGTCGATGGAAATCACATCGGAGGACTTTTCCACTTCATCAACGCAATTCGAAAACAACTGGACGAACACGATTACGACAAAGTCTTCGTGGTCTGGGATGGTGACCATAACTCACAACGACGTAGAGAATTATACCCAGACTACAAGTTAAACCGTAAAGAGCGCCTCAATGAGTTTCAAAAAGAATCATTCAACATTCAACGAAACAAAGTTCAAAATTATCTAGAAGAATTTTTTATTCGACAATTAAGGGTGTCGTACAATGAGGGAGATGATTTAATTTCGTATTATTGTCATAGGGCAACCAAAGAAACCATTACCATTTTTTCTTCAGATAAAGACCTCCTGCAGCTTTTAAGTCCTCGGGTGAGTGTGTACTCACCAATTCATAAAAAGTACTTCCACGAAGACGACAAGGTCAAATTAGACCATATTGAAGTTCCACATTGTAATCTATTGCTGGTGAAAATTTTACTCGGAGACAAATCGGATAATGTTTTTGGTATAATGAACTTTGGAGAAAAAAAACTTGTAAAATTTTTTCCAGAGGTACTTGAAATCCCGACCTCAATTGACGATATTTTGTCAAAAGCAAAACAAATTTGTGAAACAAAAAAAGTTATAGGACTTGAAAATTTAATCAATGGAACCTGTAAAAAAGAAACGAGTGGTGAACAATATTTTATCAAAAGAAAATTGATTATGGATTTACAAGATCCGATGATCACACAAGAAGCGAAAGATCTTGTGGACGAACACATTCGAGAAAACATAGATCCAGAGGGAAGGAGTTATAAGAACGTAATCAGAATGATGACCCAAGATGGGTTTTTTAAATACATACCCAAATCAGACGAAGGATTTGTTGAGTTCATTCGTCCCTTTATGAAACTCACTCGTAAAGAAAAAAGAAAATTCAACAGAGAACAAAATAATTAACAAAAAATTTGAAAAACCAAAAAAAAACCTTATATTTAATTAAATCAAAGAAATTATGAAAGAACAAGAATTAGTAAAGTTAGAATTTTTGATTACACTTAATAACAATATTGTAATTCAAAGATATTTTAACGTGAAAAATTACAACCAAAATGCCGAGAGGTCTATGGATGTCTATGAATATCTTAAAGATTTTTCTCATGAGTTTTTACTCGATCAAAAAATGAGAACAACTGTTTATATGATGGATCTAGCTAATGAAATAATGGAGGATCCATCTATACTAGAAACCTCTATGACCGAAGGCCCAGAAGTGTTTCACTTTAAAATTTTAAAAGATAATATGACAATTTGTCATAGATCGTTAGATGCGAAAATTTTCCCACCTAAAATAAGATACACCGTAGACATACGCCAGCAAGTAAAAAGTGTACTTCGAGACCTAACTGACATATTTTCATCTGAAGAATTAGAGACAAATTACCTTGACTATAGTCTAGTTTGATTGTATTTATCAAAACACAAAAACATATAAAGCATGTCAAGGAACTTCGAATATTTAGGTGAAACATTTCAAATACAACTCATAAATCAACTGATTGTAGAAAAAGAATTTTCACATACCATCCTTGATGTTTTAGAGCCAACACACTTCGAAAACAAGTATTTCAAAACACTTGTTCAACTCATCAAAGAATACTACATAAAGTATGAGTGTTCACCATCATTTGAAACTTTGTTTCAAATAGTGAAGAGTGAATTTCCTCAAGAGTTGATGTTGAAAATCTTAAATGACACAATCACTAAGATCCAAAAAGCACCAAGTGATGGTACCGCGTTTGTTCAAGAAAAAGCTCTTAAGTTTTGTAAACAACAAGAACTCCAAAAAGCTATCACAAAATCACAAAAGATTTTGGATAGTGGAGAATTTGAAAACTACGACAAGTTAGAAGAACTAATCAAAGCAGCACTTCAAGTAGGTGAAAATAACAAAAATGTTTCTGATGTCTTCAATGATTTGGATGATCTTCTCAGAGAAGACTTTAGACACCCAATTCCGATGGGAATACCTGGATTAGATAATCTTTTGAAGGGTGGTTTATCTAAAGGTGAGTTGGGTGTTATATTGGCCCCTACTGGGGTTGGGAAGACCTCGATTCTCACAAAAATAGCAAATACCGCATTTAATTTAGGTTATAATGTACTCCAGATATTTTTTGAAGATAATCCGAAGGTCATACAAAGAAAACATTTTACTATATGGACAGGTATTGCACCTGATGATTTACCAAATCACAAAGAAGAAGTTTTAGCTAAAGCAGATGAAATTAAAAACAATTTCCAAAACAATTTGTATATCAAAAAATTGGCTTCGGATACGTATACAATGACACAAATCAAAGGTATGGTTCGGAAAATGATAGCGGATGGTAACCCTGTTGATATGATTGTTTTAGATTATGTTGACTGTGTGGTTCCAGACAAAAACTTGGGGGATGAGTGGAAAAGTGAGGGATCTGTAATGCGAGGATATGAAGCTATGTGTCATGAGGTCGGTGTTGCTGGCTGGACTGCCACACAAGGAAATAGAAGTAGTATTTCATCCGAAATCGTAACCACTGATCAAATGGGCGGTTCAATCAAGAAAGCTCAAGTTGGTCACGTGATCATCACAGTTGCAAAAACTCTTCAACAAAAAGAAGCAGGACTTGCAACAATAGCTGTGACCAAATCAAGAATTGGTAAAGATGGTGTTGTGTTTGAGAATTGTAAATTTGATAACGAAATGCTCATTATTGATACAGAAAACTCGGTGACTTTCTTAGGTTTTGAAGAAAACAAAGAAGAGAAAAAACGTGATAGAATTAAAGAACTGATGGAACAAAGACAACAAAGATTGTCAGAAAAAACAAAAAACTAAACTAAATTTATTAACTATGGAAAAGATTTTAACAGAAAATCCAAATCGTTTTGTCCTATTCCCAATCCAACATGAGGATTTGTGGAAATTGTATAAACAAGCCCAATCTTGTTTTTGGACAGCGGAAGAAATTGATCTTCAACAAGATCTAACAGATTGGGAAAGATTAAACGATGGCGAGAAATACTTTGTCAAGAATGTATTGGCATTTTTCGCGGCATCAGATGGGATTGTAAACGAAAACCTTGCGGAGAATTTTCTTAAGGAAGTTCAGTACACCGAGGCTAAGTTCTTTTACGGTTTTCAAATAATGATGGAGAATATCCATTCAGAAACATATTCGCTATTGATTGACACATATATCAAAGATAAAGAAGAACAAAATACATTGTTCAATGCGATTGACACAATTCCCGCAGTGGCGAAAAAAGCGGAATGGGCATTGAAATGGATTAGTTCAGCTTCGTTCACCGAACGATTGATTGCATTTGCGGCGGTTGAAGGAATTTTCTTCTCTGGTTCATTCTGTTCAATTTTTTGGTTGAAGAGACGTGGACTTATGCCAGGGTTAAGTTTTTCGAACGAATTGATTTCTCGTGACGAAGGTCTACATACAAACTTTGCAGTTCATCTGTATCGTCATCATATTGAAGATCAACTATCCAAAGAAAGAGTTTTGGAAATTCTTACCTCAGCACTAACAATTGAAAAAGAATTTATTACCGAATCACTTCCAGTGGATCTTATTGGTATGAATTCAAAATTGATGTGTCAATATTTGGAATACGTCACAGACAGATTGCTAGTTGATTTAGGTATTGGTAAGGTTTATAATTCTGAAAACCCATTTGATTTTATGCAGAATATCGCTTTGGAAAATAAGACAAACTTCTTCGAGAAGAGAGTTTCAGACTATTCCAAAAGAGGTGTGGGTGATGTGATTGAAAACAAAGAATTAAATTTTGAAGAAGATTTTTAAAATTGAAAATAATGGAAGTTGTAAAAAGAGACGGTACTAGAGAATACGTGAAGTTTGAAAAAATTTCATCAAGAATTAAAAAGCAAACCTATGGTTTGAACGAAGACTATGTTGACTATTTTGAAGTATCCAAAAAAGTAATTGCTGGTTTGTATGATGGGGTCACAACCGAAGAACTAGATAGATTAGCAGCTGAAACCTCAGCCTCATTGGTGACCAGTCACCCAGACTATTCAACACTAGCTGCTCGTATTGCGATCACCTCGTTGTACAAAAGGGTTGATAAAAGATTCACCGAAACAGCTGACAAATTATACCACTACATCAATCCAAAAACTGGTGAAAAGGCTGGTATGATTTCAGATGATGTATACAAAGTAATTGTAAAGAACGCAAAAGAGTTGGATGCTATGGTAGTACATGATCGAGACTTCAACTTTGACTACTTTGGTTTTAAAACATTGGAGAAGAGTTACTTGTTAAAAATGTTTGGCGAGGTCGCAGAAACTCCTCAACATTTATACATGCGAGTTGCTGTAGGTATCTGGCTTGACGATTTGGAAATGGTTCAAAAGACCTACGATATGTTGTCACAAGGATTGTTTACTCACGCAACACCAACACTTTTTAATGCTGGGACAAAAAGACCACAACTAAGTTCGTGTTTTTTGTTAGATATTGACGATGACTCAATTCCTGGAATTTATAAAACATTGTCAGACTGTGCGGTAATTTCTCAAAATGCTGGGGGTATTGGAGTTAATATCCACAAAATTAGAGCCAAAGGTTCTTATATCAAAGGTACAAATGGAAGTTCAAATGGTATTGTACCGATGTTAAAGGTCTTTAATGAAACCGCCCGTTATGTTGACCAAGGGGGCGGTAGGAGAAAAGGATCAATTGCGGTCTATCTTGAACCTTGGCACGCTGATGTATTCGACTTTTTGGACTTGAGAAAAAACCATGGAAAAGAAGAAATGCGGGCACGTGATTTGTTTTTAGCGATGTGGACACCAAATCTGTTTATGGAAAGGGTCGAGTCCGATGGTTTATGGTCGTTGTTCTCTCCAGATGAAGTGCCAGGTTTGATTGATGCTTATGACTCACCTGAAGATAAAAAATTCACCGAACTCTATACCAAATATGAAAGAGATGGTAAGGCTATCAAAACGATCAAAGCTCGAGAACTTTGGGAGAAGATTTTGGATTCACAAATTGAAACAGGCACTCCGTATATGTTATACAAAGACGCTGTAAACTACAAATCCAATCAAAAAAATCTAGGAACTATAAAGAGCGGAAATTTATGCTGCGAAATAGTACAATTTACCAGTAAAGATGAGATTGCGGTTTGTAATTTAGCATCTGTAGCACTACCAAAATTTATTGACATTCCTTCAGGGAAAGTTCGAGAAAAAAATAAAAAACTTAGAACTTACAATTTTAAAAAATTGTACGAGGTTGTATATCAAATGACAAATAATTTGAACAGAGTTATTGATATTAATTATTACCCAACACCTGAAACTAAAAATTCAAATTTGAGACACCGTCCGATTGGTCTTGGGGTTCAAGGTTTAGCCGATACTTTTGCTATGTTATCTATACCATTTGAAAGTCCCGAAGCACAAAAATTGAATAAAGAAATTTTTGAGACAATTTACTTTGCAGCTCTTACGGCATCCAATGATCTAGCAAAAAGAGATGGTACCTACGCTTCTTATTATGGTTCACCAGCTTCATTCGGTAAATTACAGTTTGAATTTTGGGGTGTGGATGTTGATCAACTATCAGGTCTATGGGACTGGTATGGACTTAAAGAGTCAATCAAAGAACACGGATTACGTAACTCTTTGTTAGTAGCTCCAATGCCTACCGCAAGTACTGCACAAATTCTAGGGAACAATGAATGTTTTGAACCGTTCACAACAAATCTTTATAAAAGAAATGTATTAAGTGGTGAGTTTGTAATTATCAACAAACATTTAGTTGATGATTTAGTTAACATTGGAATGTGGAACGACAGAATTAGATTGAAGTTATTTGATGGAAATGGTTCAGTCCAAAATATTGAAGAAATACCTGCAGACATCAGAGAAGTTTACAAAACCGTTTGGGAAATGAAAGGTAAAACAATTTTGGATATGGCACGTGATCGAGCTGCTTTTATTGATCAGTCACAATCACTCAACTTGTTTATGCAGGATGTTACACCCTCAAAACTATCTTCAGCGCATATGTATGGTTGGAAATTAGGTCTCAAAACAGGTATGTATTACTTGAGAACCAAAGCTAAAGCCGCGGCCATTAAAGGTTTAGGTGTTGATATGTCTCAATTAAATTCTTTGGAAACGGAAGAAAAAACCACACCAAAAATTAAAATTGAAAACAACAACCTAAATATTTCAGAAGAAATGTTGAATAAAGTTTGCTCGTTAGATGATCCAGATTGTTTGACTTGTAGTTCTTAAAAATATATCACAAAATTCAAGGTGATATATTTATTTACATGGCGCAAGGAAAGACATATGGAATAAGTTTTCCATTCGTGGATAGTATTGAAGGTAAGTATTTGGAGTTAACCGAATATGCAACCGAAGAAATTCGAACAAATCTTATTCATCTTCTTTTGACAAGAAAAGGTAGTCGTTACTTTCTTCCAAATTTTGGGACAAGATTATACGAATACATTTTCCAACCTATGGATGGGCCAACATTTGCCGAGATTGAATCTGAAATTCGTGACTCAGTCCAACAATTCCTACCTAATTTACAGATTACAAATATAGTTATACGAGCAGCTTCTGATGAGGCTGCTGGTATGACTGTAACCACTGCTGGTAATGTTGTAAATCCAGAACTCACACTTCCCAATCAAAATGTGTCCGAATATACAGCAAAAGTTAGAATTGATTATGCTATTTCTAATGATGTATTTAATTCTAAAGACTTTGTAATTATTAATATCTAATATGGCTGAAAGAAAAATATCATACACGGCAAGGGATTTTGTGACAATTCGACAAGAACTCATCGATTACACTAGGACATACTATCCTGATTTAATTGATAATTTTAATGATGCTGCAATATTTTCAGTGTTCTTAGATTTAAATGCCGCAGTTGCGGACAATCTTCATTATAATATTGATAGAAGTATTCAAGAAACCGTATTACAATTTGCACAACAAAGATCTTCTATCTACAATATTGCAAGGACTTATGGACTCAAAATACCTGGACAAAGACCTTCCGTGGCTTTGGTTGATTTTTCAATAACAGTACCAGCATTTGGAGATAAAGAGGATGAGAGATATTTAGGAACACTAAGGAGAGGAAGTCAAGTCATAGGTGCTGGACAAATATTCGAAACCGTTTATGATGTAAATTTTGCATCACCGTTTAATGTTGATGGGGTACCTAATAGGTTAAAAATTCCTAATTTTGATACAAATAATAATTTAATTAATTATACAATTACAAAGAGAGAGACGGTAGTAAATGGAATAACTAAAGTATACAAAAGAACAATATTACCAAATGATGTAACACCTTTCTTCAGTTTCTTTTTACCAGAAAAAAATGTATTGGGTATAACATCTATGATACAAAAACCCGGTACCGCATATTCAAATGTTCCTTCAGATCAAGAGTTTTTGGGTCTACAAGGTAGATGGTATGAAGTTCCAGCACTTGCTGAAAGTAGAATTTTTGTAGAAGACCCATCAAAACCATCAGATGACCCAGCGATTAAAGTCGGTGTCTATGTAGAAACACAACAGAGGTTTATCACAGAATATACACCAGAAGGTTTTTATAAAATAACTTTTGGTGGTGGAACTAATACAGCCGACGATCAACTAAGAGAATTTACAGCACTTGATGTCCCACTCAAAATTCAACGGTATCAAAACAATTCATTAGCTCTAGGTTCTATTCCTCAAGCTAACACTACATTATTTATTCAGTACAGAATTGGTGGTGGCCTTGGGACAAACTTAGGTGTGAATGTTATTAATCAAATTGGAACTGTAAATTTCTTTGTAAATGGTCCATCAGAAACTGTAAATAATCAAGTGGTAAATTCATTGGTTTGTAATAATCCCGTAGCAGCAATTGGTGGTGCGGGTTATCCATCAACAGAGGAAGTTCGTAATTATGTTACCTATAATTTTAGTGCTCAAAATAGGGCTGTTACCATTCAGGATTATGAAGCTGTTTTAAGAAATATGCCACCACAATTTGGAGCTCCAGCAAAAGTTTCAGTGACAGAAAATAATAATAAAATAAATGTTAATATCCTTTCATATAATCAAGACGGTAGGTTGGTATCAGAAGTTTCTCAAACTTTAAAAAATAATATTGCAGAATACTTGTCAAATTACAGAATGATTAATGATTATGTAAATGTTGGTAGCGCTCAAGTTATTGATGTTGCGGTGGATACGTCAGTTGTTTTGGATGCATCACAAAATCAAGGTGTTGTGATTACTAACATAATTGATAAAATTACAACTTTTTTCAGTCCAGCTTTCAGAGGAATGGGTCAGAACATTGTACTATCTGAACTTTACAGAATAATCCAAAATGAAAATGGTGTTTTAAGTGTCAACGAAATTTCAATCTTTGGTAAAGTCGGTGGACAATATTCATCCGCACAAACATCAATGCCTTATTCTGACCCAGAAACAAAAAAAATATCTTTAGTTGACAATACAATATTTGCAGAACCAAATCAAATATATCAAGTCAGGTTTCCAAATAGGGATATTACTGTGAGAACAAAGAATTATCAATCTATAATTTTTACTTAACAATTTATTTCCTAATTCAGTCAACTACATTTTGAAAAATAGTACTATTACTATTTATTCAAAAAGGGATTTTTATGTCCAATAGTTACAGAATTAGAACACAAGTAGGTGTAGACAAACAAATTAATTTACAGTTGGATCAAGACTTTGACCAATTGGAAATACTATCTTTAAAAATAAGACAACAAGATGTCTATCCACGTTTTTGTGCTGACTATGGAGTTGTTACTGGTCGAGTTGTTGTTAATGATGGGTTTGGTGTTCCAAATGTTAAGATTAGTGTATTTGTTCCTTTGGACCAAGTTGACCAAAACAACGAGATAATTTCAAACTTATATCCTTACAGAAATATTACTGATATAAATGATGATGGTTATAGATATAATTTATTACCATATCAAAAACAACACGGTGGTCACACACCAACAGGTACATTTCCTTCCAAACAAGACATTGTCACTAATCCAGCTCTAGTTGAGATTTATGATAAATATTACAAATATACAGTCAAAACTAATGGAAGTGGTGACTTTATGATAACAGGTGTTCCATTAGGTGAATGGCAACTTGTAATGGATTGTGATTTATCAGATATTGGACCATTTTCGGTCTCACCACAAGATTTAGTCGACATTGGATTAGCAACACCAGAACAAATTGATGGAAATAAATTCCCATCATCATCAAACTTATTACAATTACCTCAAATTATTAATCAAATTCAAACAATACAAGTTTTACCATTTTGGGGCGATCCAACAACATGTCAAATAAGAATTACAAGACAAGATTTTGATTTACAAGACTCTGGTGTTCGGATAAAACCAACCGCCTTATTTATGGGGTCTTTGTTCACTAATGTGGATGAACAGAGTTTAAGTAAAAGATGTAGACCAACTAAAGGAATTGGTAATTTATGTAATTTGACCACAGGTTATGGTGAAATAATTGCTGTAAGACAAACAATATTTAATGATGACGACGGGTACCCAATACTTGAACAAGCAACATTACCAGCGGGTGGCAAAGTAATTGACGAAGATGGTACGTTTCTTTTGAACGTTCCAATGAACATGGACTATGTAACAACAAATGAATTCGGAGAACAAATTATAAGTTTGGACCCAACTGTCGGAATTCCAACTACAGGGAAATATAGATTTAAAATTAAATACGATCAACCTTCCACGTTTCAAAAAAGAGAAATAAGAAGAGGGTATTTTTTAGTACCAAATATAAAAGAATATGGTTGGACAGATGCTGATAAAGACCCTGCGTACCAAATATTAAATAATAATTCCACAAATCAAAAACATTATAAAATGTTCCAAAGTTCGTACTATTTTGGTTTGGATTGGAGCGGTTACACAAATGGTTTTAACCAAAATGAATTAAATGACAGGGTTAGTGAAATAATAAATTGTAAAGACACTTTTTATCAAATGAGATTTAATAAAGTGTACACTACTGCACAATTAATCGATAATTTTAAAAGTGGAGTCAATTACAATAGATTTGTTGCAATAAAAGATATTTCAGATCAAACTTGCGAAAGTGAAATAAATAAATTTCCAGCTACTGACGCCAACTACAAATTTGATTTTTTGTATTTTATAGTGAATCTTTTTATTAGTAATTTTAGTTTACTATTATTTGTTTTAATTCCACTGATACACATGGTTTCACTTTTACTAACTTTAGTAAGAGAAATTTTTATTCTGATCATACTCCCAATTGCAAATTTAGTTTACAAATTATGTGGATGGGCACGCAAAGCTGGATTTAGGGTAAAATGTAAAAAACCACCAACAGCTAGAGAAATAAGAAAAAGATTTCCAACATTGAAAAAAATCAAAGTACCAATATTAACATATCCAGATTGTGAGGCCTGTGATTGTGCTGGTGAAAATATAGATGGTACTGGTGATTTTATAGATCTAAGTTGTAATGCTGACCTAAACAACTCGACTAGTTGGTCAGCACCCCAACCTAGAAACGATAACGATGATAGGAATACGATCGAACTTGACAGAATACAATATATGTGGTCAGGATGGGCATGGGACGATGTTGAGGAGCGAGGATTTAGATTTGAACAAAGATTACCATTAGCATCAAAAGTAGATGGTCGTATTCGAGATTGGAAATATTTTGTGAACTGTTTACCGCCTTGGGAAATCATAAATAAATTTTCTTTAAAAGGAAATTATTTTGACAACCTACAGGGTATTCCGGGTATTAGTAGAATTGATGTAAAATTCAACCCAGACTATAACCAAGGAACAGGTCATTCCGACAATGTTGTTGCGTTACTTGTTGATGAACAATGTTTCAGTTCATTGTCAGGACAAACATTACTTTCATTTCAGAATCCTAACTTATCAAAAGATGTAAATGCTGCAAATGTTATTTCAGGGAACACTTTGACAAATGGTTCAATATCAGTCACATATGCTAACCCAACAAATATTATAGGATCAGCCTTGACAACAAATTATATTATTGGAAGTGGAGGTACACCGACATTTAGTGCCTCAAGTTATTATTTCTCTTCAGATATAGAATATTTTCAAGTAATTACAGGTATTTCCTACAATCAATTTTACAATCAAAACGTGGATACTCGTGATGTTGATAGTTTAGGAAAACAACTTACAAAAAAATTTACGCTATTTTGGGATCCAGAAGGACGACAATCAGGGGCACCATTTTTTGATGATACTTTAAATAATTACCTAAATTATTATAAAGGTGAACAACTTTATATCGTATTTATGGTAAGAGGTGTGGATCCTTTTAGTGGAAAACACAAGGTAAGATATGATATTTCCAGACTGTTTGGATATCGATCCAAAAACCAAGTTGTAGTTGAAGGTAATTATTATTTGAATGTTCCGATCCAGCCAGGTGGAAGATGTGTGAGACACGATCAACTTACGACTAATGATTCAGTACAAAATGATTGGGTCAACCCTAGTTTTAATTTCGGTCAACCAAACATTAAAATATATTTTGAATCATATTGTTTCACAGCAGGTACCGAGTATAATTCATATGATACTGATCTACATTTATATTATTCATCACTTGATACTGATCAAATTGATAGGTTCCAACCACCAGATTTTACACGCCAAACTTTCGGAAATAACCCACTAATCCCATCTAACTTTTTTTATCTTAATTATGGTGTCGGACCAACTGGTGCATCGTCATATCTAAGCACAAATCAGGATACAACCCAAAACGCATACCTCCAATACGGCGAATATATTGAAGGGGGATCATACATACGATACGCTACTGCAAGTGGTTTCAATGGTAATGTCAAACCGACAGCATACTTTGGTCCATCATACATTAATGGAGCGTATTCAACAACAGTAAATACAACAAACAGACCACTATTGAGAATGTCTAATTCATTAAGATTGGTTATGCGAACAGACAGATTACCAACAGGTACTGATTTAGATACATTGGGAACCAACACATTTTCATTTCAGTGTAGTACATCTTTAGGATATTATTTTATAGATGAATTTGGCACCACAAACGTTATTTTAGGTGATTTAATACCAGACCCAAATAATGAAGACTCTGGAGATGACGTTGTAACAGGTAACACTACTCAACAAATTTTAGGAAGTTTAACTTGTAAAGGGTTAAGGGATTTAGATTGTTATGAACTAAACTCATCTACTGGTGCACTGACAATTTTACCACCAGATAACCCCTGTAATACAAACACTGCAAAAAATTTACCAGTAGTTGTAGATGGTTGTTATAGTTTTGTCAATGAACCATTTTTTTCTCTATTTGGTCGTAATAATGATTTTGCAATTTTACAAGAATGGAAGGTGAGATTGAGGTCAACTTTTGCTTTATGTAGAGGTTTAGTATCACAAAGTTTTGTTAATTCTTGGATAAATGGATCTTTGTTTGCATTTCCGTTTAGCTCAAATATTTTTTTCGATAGTCAAAATAAACCTTATGTAAGGAAAGAATTAAATATTTTTACCAATTTAGGACAAGATGTCGAGTACGCTTTTTGTGGTGTACAAATTGCATATGATGAACAATCGAGTAATTTTTATTATAGATCAAGTCCATTCAACTTAACAAATGGATTTATAGGGTCTAGATATGATTTTTTTAATAGGCAATTTAATAGTAAATACTTGAAATATCCAACAACAATGGTTGACTTAGGTCCCCAATATAGTTGGACAAAAGATGTTTATTATTCTGATGAATATTTTGGGTATATTATGAATGAACTAGATCCTACAACTTATACCCCAACAGAAAATTTAAATTCAATTTTTGCGTTGTCTAGGATTGTAAACGCCCAAATACTTTTTTCTGTTGGTGTTGCTCAAGCCCTATTTTCGAGACCCAGAAACAGAGTAGACGGTGACTATGCTCAAATGCTTCAGATTAATTCTCAATATGGAATAAACCCTTTCGATCCTGAAAATTATCCAGATATATCTGGTACTAGTTCACCTATTTATATTGAGGTTACTGCTAGAAGTGGTCAAGCTATTGCAACACAAAATGCAGTTTTTGGAATTTTCTATTCAGGTAATACTTTTGATAGAGATTTAATATCACCAAAAAGAATAGACTACTCATTTAGTGGTAGTATTGTTAATTTTAAAAGTGATAAATTACCAACAAAAAATCAAAATGTGCCTTTTTATGTTTGGCGTAATTTTGGTTATGATTCCAATCCTTCACGATCTATTTTTGGAAATGAAAGAAATAATTGGGTGACCGATAAAGATATATTCTCACCCTATGAGTATCAGACAATTGACAGATTTTATTTTCCTTCTTTTATTGGTGCTAACCAACAAGTTCAGAACTCCCTAGGGTATATTTTTCAAACAGATCAAACTGGTGCAAATAATCCACAAGTACAACCGGGAACCTCTAATTATGAAACATTGACATCGGGTCCATACTATTTCTATTTTGGAATAAAAAATGGGGCAACGGCAATTGATAAATTTAGACAAAAATACATACCGACAGAATAATATGGATATTCAAAACTATTTGGTAGTCAAACCTGAATTATTAAATGCTTCAGCACCACAGACTGACATTGGGATCAATGTACAATTGAATGAAAGTCAAACTCAAATTGTTGAATATGATCAAACATCCAACATTAATTTATTCGATGTTTTTTATAATGAAAGACAAAAATCTACAATTTTCAGACCGATAGTTAAAATATCGTACGTGTATGATAATAATATTATTGGATATTGTCCAAATCCAAGTTGGTCTAATTATCGAAATAATTTATATTACATAAATCCTCCACAATCTATAATTTCAGGACAATGGAGTGGATTACCATCGTATCAAGAATTTGAATTTATAAGAACGGATATAAATAATACACAACTAAATAACACAAATTTCCAAGGATTTATTGTTAAAAGTTCATCAACTTATAATTGGGCTGTTAGACTTTCTTACCCTTTCGAAAATCTATCTAATGTTGAGATGTCTTACAATTTCAAACAGACATCAATCAACTGGATTGCTAGTGCTGGGATACCTTTTATAATATCAATTGGTACTGATAATGGATTACAAATACTACAATTCAATTGTCCAGTCAAACATAACCTTTTAATTGGGGATTATGTGGAGTTACTTTCACCGATATCTGGTCAAACTTTTATGTATAATAGTGGTAATACTTACCAAGTTTATAGTTTGGGTAACAACACGTATGGGTCTGATGAATACATTTTCAATTTATACAATTTGGGATATACTGGTAATACTTTTTTTTCAGGTAAAACTGGTACTTTCAAAAGAATTATAGATATCAACAATCCACAAGAATCTAAATCTAGATATTATGTAAAAAATCATAGAATTTTGACTAACGCTCAAGATACTATGATAACAAGAAGTGGGTATGAAGAAAATTCGTATGCAAATGGCGCGGTCTACCAGTTGTCAGGGGCGACACCAAATGGGAAAGCAAATATTTTTACGTATCAAAGTTCATACGCATACAATGCAACATTTGAAAGAGATTTCAACATTGAAAATAGATTAGATAATAACGGTAAACCAATTTCAGAAATTTTTGTATCGTTTCAATGGTGTGGGTATATGGGGTGGCATAATCAACTACAAAGGGGTTGGCAATTTAATATGACAAGTGGAACAACCAATTCATGGTTTGATACTCGCAATTCAAATTCGTTTGAAAGTAATTCACTGGTTCAATATACACAAAACGAAAGTTCACAACCAACTCAACCATCAAATATTTTTCAGTTCAAAGTAAATTTACCTAAAAATAGTGGTGATACAATATATGGTGATTTTTGTGAATACAATGACATAGAACAACTAGAAAGAGTTATATCACCATATATGAATAAATTTTCATATAACCAAGCTTTGTTCACAACGGATGTAAGTGCTAATCAAACGAACCCAAATGGGTTCTATTATCAGGTACATTTTCCGATTAAGATAAGAGTTTTCTCTTCGTATTTAGAAACTGCACCACAACCAGCAATAAACTCTGTACCAAATTATGCATATTTTTCAGAAAATCAAAATGAATGGATTTGGAGAGATTTATATGATTATGGATTTATAGACGCACAAGGTGTTGGTCTTGATATACCGTTTTTAAATGAGGCACATTATCCATACAAGAATGTGATTTTCAAATTATATTCAGATGAATCATCATTTGTAATACCTGATTTTTATCAGATAACGATTGAACCTTTAACTGATCCCTGTGAATAAAGTTCAAATATTGTTAAACAATAGACCAAAAGAAATTGTGATTCCTTTAGAATCGACATGGGATATGTACGGACAACAAGACGGTATTGAGCAGTATGAAGCCAGTATGATTGAAGAAATTTTAAATACTGATCAGGATTTTGAAGTTTCAAGATTTGAACACAAATCTTATCCCACACAAACAAAAGAAGCGACCTCAATTCATTATGAATTTTGGCTTTATAACCCAACATTGGTTAACACCGCATCAACTATAACAGCGATATCTGGAACTTGGGAAAATTCATACACGACAAAATTTTCGAAGAATGAAATATATTTTCAGAGAGCTAATTTCAAAAAATCTTTTTGGAAACTTGATTTATATGATTCACCAAGTTCAATACAACAACAAAATTATATTACAATTATTTTACCTACACATCAAGGATTACTTCAAACTACACAAATTGGATTTTTCCCAAATATTCTAATAAAAAAACCAAAGTATGTTTTGGATTATATTGGTGATAAAGAAGGTTTTTTTATTTATTGGTTGAAAAAAAGAAATTATTTGGATCTTGATACATTTTATATGTCCGCAAAATTCTTTGATGCTGATATTGGACAATTTATAAGGATGATGAATACACCACAAACAAATTTAAGTAATACATCCAATCCATTCACTTTCGATCAAGAACAATATTTCTACTATAAAGTAAAATTAGATTACTTAACTCAAAAATATGAGGTTTTTACTTACCCAGGTATAGCTAGAGTTGGTACAGAGACAGCACCCATAAAATGGTATGAATATGTAAATCCTTGAAATTATGGAATCTCAAACTATGAAAATTAACATTTCTCCAGAATTTTTAATTACCAACAAATTTATTGTACAAGTTTCTGGTGAAACTTATGGGGTATATTCTGGTATTACACAAATGTTGACAAGTGGACCAACTAACCAAATTACAGGTAGACCTACATCACTTTTTACTGGATTTACATTTCCAATTTTACTCACACAAACAATTGTTGATATCGGATACTATTCTGTATTTGATGGTGCTATATCTCAATTGAATGTTGTAACTAATTTTATTTTTTCATCGACAACAAATTCAGGATATACATGGACTATTTTTAATACATCTGATGTTGAATTTAAAACTTATTTATCGATAGCAAATTATATTGTTGATTGGGGTGACGGGTCACCACTTGAAGTTGTATCCGCATACACACCAAATGGTATTGTTCATACATATCCGACTAATCCAAGTGGGTATACGATAACACTACAACAAATAAGTATGTTTGGTATCAATACAATCCTCAAACAAATTCAAACACCATACCAAATTGTGCCGATGTTAGATCCAACTGGTGAGGCTTTTTTTACACCTATGGTCGGAAGTTGGACTGGAACACCTATATCTTATAATTTTATTTTTAGTGGAGATGCGGTCAACACGGTGTCAGCCCAAGTAAGTTCGGCATATACAAACGTTCCATTTACTGTAAGTGGTGTTACAAAATCAAGATTAAAAGAATTATACATATATGGTCCACCACCAAACTATAAAGTTGGTGTTGATATAAATCAAAATGGGGAGTTTTTTGGACGGGTAATAGACATCAATGCAACTTACACTGAATATATTATCCAAGATGTTACTTATTTTGATTATGTTGGTAAAGGTTTTGGGGATGTGGGTATTACTCTATATTTCTTACCGTCAAGTGGTTTAACCGCAAATCATCTAGTTGCTGAACCACTTGTGAAAGACGAACTTTTACTTGGGATTGTTTCTGAACCAGAAGTTCAAGCTGATATTTTTATAGATCGAGGTAGGAATTCAGCATTTGAAAGAGTACAACGACTTGGAGAGGTTGATAGTCTTAGAGACTTAACAACTTACGGATACGGTTTTTTTGATCTTTCCTAAACTAAAATTTCGATATTTATTAAAAAAACTAAAAATGGCAATAGGAACATACGGAACAATAAGACCTGCGGATTGCTCTCCTGAGGATGTAGAAATTCTTATGAATTATACACCGTCAAGGGATGTAACAAATGATTTTGTACTTACAAAATTGGATGCTAGTCAAATTTTAAGACCATATTTTAATAACGCTCAAACTGGTGGAAACACAAATGAGATATTAGGAGGACTATACAATTTGAGATTACCATCAGAAACCTTTACACAATTAGGTATTTATACTTTGTATATTAGACCTGCACAAATCAGAACAATAATTACCGATTGTAATGTTTTATCAGCCTTACCAAATGTAAAAGGTCTCATAATAGATCTTTCTAATGTACCTTCTCAATTTGTTAATAAGTTTCAAGCTCAAGGTTTGGTTGGGTTCAGGGTTGAGTATTTGGATAACAACGGAAGTAAAATTCCAAATTTCTTTAGGATTATCACATCTAATTTCTTTTGTGAAGCAATTGTACAAAACTTAACAAATACATCACAAAAAGCAATTCGTTATCGTTATAGTGAGGGTCAAACAAACTTGGTATTTTGTACTTTATCACCTAGTTCATCTCCAAGTAATAACCCAGCAGCAACACCATTTATTGGCCAACCTGGACAAAATATAATTTTATCAAACACATTTTTCAACCCACTTACTGTTGAGGTTCAAGTTACGCAGTATGATTTGGAAACTTTGAATATTGCTTTCTATGGTAATCAAACAAAATCGATGGAAGATGGTATTTACACAATTTACGATCCACAAAACAACATTTATTCACAATTTAATCTTTACGAAATTAAAGATGAATTTGATAACCCATTGTATGAGGTTAAACAAAATAGAGGTGAAAATATTGATTTCAGTAAATCATTTCAACTAATTACAACACAGTAAGTTAATGGTAAGAAGATTTTTTAGGACAAACGGAGCCTCAGGTGCGGACACGCCATTTGATAATATTGTTGGTTTACAGACAGTAACTGGTGGTGGTTTAACTCAAGGTAATTTCCAATTTGATGTTTCGTTATCCGAAAAAAATAATAGAACATTTAATATAGGTGTATTTAGTGATCCAATATCTTTAGATAGTTTAGGACTTGTTTCAGTCGATGAATCGAGAGAATTACAAGCTAAAGAGTATCGTGTATTTCCAAACATTGACCTTTCATTAGTTACAAATTTCACATTGTATGGGTCATTGAGAAAAAGACTAGAAGTTTCAGTTCAAAAAATATTAGGATATTTTCCAGCAGGTATTGTCATAGATTTTTATAATTTAGATTTAACAACAGGGAATACCGCATATAACATTTCATATAATGCAATTTCTGATCTTACAACTTTGACGATCAACGTTGAGAAAATACAAAATCCATTTTCGATTGATTATAGTTCAAAATCAAAAATTAATTTACAAAATAGAGAATCCGAATTCTCACCAATCAGAGATTTAACAAACAGATTTAGAGATTATGTTTTGGTTGTTGATTCAAAACCTTATACTTTAATAGATTTCAGGCCTTCAAATAGTTTACTATCAGGTACAATAACGTTAAAGGTTTCAGGTAGACCATTCTTGAATACGATATCAAATTCAAATCTAGTAATTAGACCAAATGATTTTTTAGTTGAAAAAACATTTTCTGAAGAGTTTGACGAAGTTGTTCAGTTTTTACTTAATCGTTTAGTCATTCCAAAATATACAGCAACATTTGTTGTTCCGATAGAAGGTAATGATGGTATTGTAGCACTAGAAACTCAAAGTGTTAGTTTTCCGTTGGATGGAAATTGGAATCTAGATATAAGAACAAACAACTTTGCAAATTATTTAGAAAAACTAAATAAAATAGGCGAACAATTTGATCAATTTAAAACTAATTTAGTCACAAGATTTTTAACAACTAATTCATTTTTGGAATTCGATACCATTGATCAAAAAGTTTTTAAAATACTTCAAATATATGGTAGAAGTTTTGATCAAATAAAATTATACATCTCAGCTCTAGCTAATATGACAAGTGTACAATACCAATTAGGTGATACAATACCTGATGAACTATTGAAATATTTAGCTGAAACTTTGGGTTGGAAAATTAATGTATCACCAATTGTTCAACAAGGATATCTAGAGTCAACTTTATCAGTAACTGGTGTAAGTCAATATGCTGGGTATTCTAGAGAATTGACTGATAATGAAATCAATTATCAATTTTATCAAAATTTAATTATTAATTCAGCTTATTTGTACAAATCAAAAGGAACACGAAAATCAATTGAATTTTTATTGAATTTTTTAGGGATACCTCAAGCAATTACTGAATTTAATGAATTCATTTATGTTGCCGATCAAAGAATTGATATGAATGAATTTTATAGTCAACTTTTTGAAATTACTGGAGGAACTTATGTTCAAGAAATTACGGTTCCAGCAACAGATGATGTTTATAGATTATATGGGGTATCATACACAGGTTTTAGTTCATCCACGATCGTTGAGTCTGTAAATGTAAATTTCGATAATTATGCTGTTGATGAATTTGGGTATCCGTACGCACCGATTGAAACCGATGATTATTTTTTTGAAAAAGGTTCAGGGTGGTTTGAATCGACACCACAACACAGAAGCCCTGAAGTTGTCGTACCAACCACGTCAGTATTTACAGGATCAAGTCCTTTTGTTCAAACAGTATTACAACCTTTTACATATGGACAAGAATATTTTTCAAAATGGAGATCATTTCCTTATATGAATTTAGGTTTTAATTTGACATTGGTTAGAGATAACAGAAAATCGTGGCAACCACCCATAATAAGAAAAAGCACAAACGCTAATTTTAATGCATATTATATTGTTGAAAATGATAAATTGGCTATAAATGTAAAAAATATAGAAATTTTTTTAAATCCAGGACAAGGACTTTTATATGATGTTTGGTACATGTCAAGGAACTTCGACTATCCAATACCTAATTCTGGAATGACGCCAGCATATCCAAGTTTAGGTAGTTACAATTGGAGTTTTATTAATCCAGAAGCAAATAAAAAAACTTTTTTTGAGTTTCAAATAGATTTTATTCGTTCAACAATAAATGTAAGAGATAGGTGGTATAGTACTGATGGTAAAACAAGTGGGTATTCATCATTACTTGATATTTTTTACAATTTTTTACAATCTCAACAAGTCGGTGTTCCAAATTTTGGTTTCACTTATCAAAAATTGATAGATTATTCTGAGGGTGTCGGACCTAATTGGGTGAGATTAATTGAACAATTTGTCCCTGCAACCACAATATGGCAAACAGGTATTAGATATGAAAATTCACCAATGCAAAGACAAAAATTTGTTTGGAAAAAACAACAACTTTGTTATTTAGTATCAGCATCACCAATATAAACTGATTTACATATACACAAAAAAAATTTCAAAACATAATATGAGAATTGTAAATCCGAACAACCGAGTTTTTATTCTTAATTACAATAGTGCTGCGACAGGACAATTATTTTCTTTTAATTGTAATTATCAATATGTAACTACAAATATATTCCCTTGGACGACAACAACATTGGGAGCAACATCTTTCTCTGATGTACTTTTTATTATTTTAAACAATTATCTTTCAGAACAAGGAATTATATTGAGTAATTGTTTGACAAGTTCCGTAAATTCATTGTGGTATGTAGATATTTCGATAAACAATACAACTTTAGTTAAGTTCCCGTTTTTTAATGGTTATGGTACTACACAAGTACCTAATGATAATCAGTGGAGATCAGCGGTTAATTCGGCACTTTCACAATTATTAAATTTTAGTTATTATTATTTTTTTGTTGGTGATGTTGTAACAATTTATAATCTTTTGTGTCCAGATACACAAGCTTTAGTAAATGTTGACATTAATGTTGGAATAAATTTCTCGATCGAATGTAATTAAAGTATGGCACAACTATCACTTATTTATTCTGTAACTGGAACATGTCAAACAATAAACCCTGGGTCTATTCAAGTTTTTGCGTCAGGAGGTATTGAGCCATATTTTTATACTTGGTTAGATCCTATACAATTCACAGGTGCCACTTTAACAGGATTAGGACCAGGATCATACAATGTGTTAGTTAATGATAGTGCGGCACCTGTAAATAATTATGTTTATTTAAATGTTTCAGTATCTAGTGGAATTTGTTTAAGTTTGGTAACATCGGCAAATACTTCTTGTGGAGATTCCAATGGTGTAATTACTGTTTCAGCCATTACAGATTATAGCGTAATTAATTATACACTTCTTGATATCAATAACAACATTGTTTCCAATTTAGAAAACTACCAACTACTTGCTTCTTTTACAAATCTGAGCGCTGGAACCTATACTGTTTTAGCTAATAGTTTAGCTGGATGTTCTGCCAGAACAGAATCAATCATTATAAATTCTGGTCAAACTTTAGATTTTGGTTTTTATACGGTAAATGATACACCATGTGATGTAAACCCTACTGGTAAAATTTTTATTACAGGACTTACAGGTAATGGTCCTTATACGTATAATTGGACAAATGGTTTTACAGGTACCTCAATTACTGGATTGACTGAAGGTGCGTATGGTTGTACTGTGAGAAGTTCTGATAACTGTGTATTGACCAAGGCAACCTCAGTTGGTATGGAACCACTTTTAGGTCTTGGCGCTTGGAGTGCACTAACTATACCCACGTGTTTCAATAATGACGGATCTCTTATTTTAACAATAACAGGGGGAACTGGTCCTTATTATTACTCAGCATCAAATAGTAATATTTTAATTTCTTACGCACAAACACAAACATTCACAAATTTACCTGAGGGTATATTCACTGTGGATGTTACTGATGCAACTTTTTGTAAACAAACTTTTTCCACAACTCTCGATATTTTAGACACAATAAATAATGTAACCTTTATAACAAATGACTCTTTTTGTAGTTTGTCTGGCGGTTCGGTTACAATACAAGTATTTGGGGGAACACCACCTTACGTTTATACATTATCAGGTATTAGTGGTTCTGAAATAAGTACAACAAATAGTACAGAATATAGTTTTAGTAATCTAAGTCCGAATGAATATAATATATCCGTTTCAAATATTGGGGCTTGTACATACACAAAAAATTTCACAATATTAGCTCAAAATAAATTTACACACACAATATCTGTCAGTGGAACGAGTTGTGGAAATAATAATGGGGTGTTAACTATAGAAATAAGTTCTGGGGGTACAGCACCATACATATACTCGTTATCGAATGGGTTTACATTCCAAACCGATCAAACAAGTTATTCTTTTTCAAATCTAGCGTCAGGACAATATTTTTACTCTGTTACTGATATTGATGGTTGTAGACAAGAAGGAAATATTTTTGTTTTAACATCTCAAGCAGTCAATTTTGAACTTTATCCAGTTCCCTGTATTTCGGGTGGAAATGGATCTATAACCACTTTGATCAGTAGCGGAACTCCACCATTTACATTCAATTGGTCAAATAATGTATCTGGAAATCCACAACAAATATACATTACAGGACTAACAGCTGATACATATACACTATTAATAGTAGATGGTAATGGATGTAGTTATTCAGCTACTACAATAATAGATTGTTTTGATGTTATATCAACCTACCAAGTTTATGGTATGAGCCAAAATAACTTTTCATATATTTCAGCTTCTAGAAGGGGAATGTTAGAAATGTTAAACCAAGGATATGCTAACTTAACGTCTGGATTGGGTGGTTGTCTATTGAGTGCAACCACATTTACAGTACAATGTGAAATACAAAATACGACCATTTCAAGTTTATTCTTTACAGGATCAACACTTTTACAAATACCTACTGATACTCAGTGGTTTGAAGCTGTTTCTACTCTTTTAACACCATATGCTCAAGTTTTAACGATAGATCAACAAACAACTAATTTGACAATCGAAGTACCGAACAATCCTCCAAATCCTGTTTTTACTGTTAATTTGCTTATTGATTATGTAATTAATTGTTTATCAACACCAACACCGACCCTTACTTCTTCAGTGACACCTACAAATACACCATCATTTACACCAACCAAAACGGTTACACCAACACCAACTACTAGTTTTGGTATTATTCCTACTAACACCGTAACACCATCACAAACAATTTCAACAACTAATACAGTTACACCAACAGTGACATTAACAAATACTCCAACAGTAACTAATACAATAACACAAACAATGACTAGAACTATGACTAACACACCAACTGTGACTCGTAGTCAAACGCCAACACCAACACCAACTTGTCCAGGTTCGACTGTTAATTGTTATGAATATTTATTAGATAATATCGGTTATCTATCAACAACTTATCAATATCAAGATTGTTCAAACACAACTCAAATTATTACAGTACCTAGTAATAATTACGATGTAATTTGTGCTATTGAAAATACTGTTATACGTATCTCGGGCGCCATTACACCATTCCCAGAAATAGTTGATAGTGGCACTCCTTGTGGATCTGTTTGTGTACCAATTACACCAACACCAACTGTAACAATAGGACTTACACCAACACCGACAGAAACACCAACTGTAACTCCGAGTAACTCAGTAACACCAACATCAACTTCTTAATTTTTCACTGATGGCTTTTATTGAAATATCATCAGTAACAGGGACTTCACCTTACCAACTATTTGTTTCTGATATTTACGGTAATAATGAAACACTAATAGGGTCATTTTCAGGATCCGTCCCACCTGCTCAATATTTTTCAGTACCCAAAGTATACGACACAGCACCAATTGTTAAAATAAAAGTGATTGATTCTCAAAACTGTGTCCAAACAATAGATAGTACTTGTTTGGTTAGTCCACCTTGAAGAAATCAACATCATATCCAAATGTAATTAAATCTGTATTGGTCTATTTATTGGTTATTAACACATGGCATTCGTTCAAATTTCTTCAATAGTCGGGTCACCACCTTACCAGTTTTATGTTTCCGATGTCTACGGAAATAATAAAACTTATTTGGGAAATTTTTCAGGAACAATACCTCCTGCGCAATTCTTTCAATTACCATCGATTTTCAATTCTGCTGAGTATGTAATGTTAACAATTGTGGATGGTAGTGGATGTGAAAAATTCGAAATTCTTAGTTGTTTGACACCCCAACCAACACCAACACCCACATCCTCTTTTGGATTTACACAGACTCCGACACCAACACAAACAAATACACCTACAAATACACGTACACAAACACCAACGCCAACAAATACACCTACAATATCACTTACATCTAGTATAACACCTTCGGTGACAACAACACCGAGTGTTACACCTACTAATACCGTAACACCAACTGTCACACCGACAAATACTATGACACCGGGAGTAACACCAACAAACACACCGTCACCATCTGTCACGCAGACAATGACACAAACTACAACAAACACACCAACGAATACTCAAACAATAACCAATACACCAACATCTAGTGTAACATCAACACCTTCTACAACGCCAACAAATACACCTACAAACACACCATCACCTTCGACAGTTGTCTCATTTGCGTACTTATTTATTGAACCATTCTCAGGTTCATCTGAGATTGGAAACTATATGAATCAAAAAGGTAGTGGGTTCTATGGATTCACTAATGGATTTGGTCCAAATACATCAAACCCAGTTCAGTTTAATGTAGATATGAATGAGTATGTATCATTCACAGGTTGGACAAATAATTTCCCATCTGTGAGATCACAACAAATACAAATGGTTTCTGGGGGTCTAGATAGTTTTGGTAATGCACAATTTGCTTACAACTTCACAACTCATAGAGTACCAGCAGGAACAGTTGAAGGACTGGCTTGGTACACATGGATTATATCGACGGGTAATACTAATGGGGGTGTACAAAGGTCGATCGGTTATACAACGGATGGTACTCCGAATTCACTGATTAACGTATTTATGGATTCTACAATATACTCGAAAACTTTTACATATACAGGTTCTACAATACCTACAGGTACTTATCGAGTTTACACAACTTGGGCTTCCACACCATTCCAACTTGATAATACCGAAGTAGATATTTTCTTCAAAGGTGATACAATAACTTACTAATCTCACTATTTACAAATAATGAGTACATTGAATTATAATAATCCTAACACTCCATACAAAGTTGGAGTACAAAGTTCAATTCCACCCACATCCACAATCGGGTTATCATTCAGTGTGTTTGATACTGGTGGATATATGGAATTGTACAATCTTACGGATTTGGTTTGGTATTACAATGGGGGCTTTGGTCAGATAACTGGATCAACAATACCAATTAATTTTGTGAAAGGAACAAATAGTATAATAAACCCAGACTATTTGGTTTTAAATTCTGATAACATATCAACAGGTAGGAGAAGATTAGGAATGTTAGCTTATGTTCAAGAAACGGGGTTAATATATCAATTTACAATTCCAAATTATGATTCTCTTTGGAGTGGAATAACTGGGTTGACAGGGGCATCTGCAATAACAGTTACTGATTTTGCAACAATAGTCAGAGCAAATTCTCAACCCGCAATTAATTTTATAAATGCTTGGACAGCATCAACAATTGATGGATACGACGCACCTTGGAGTGGTGCAACGTGGAGGGTTTTACCAGGGTCATATGCTTCAATAACTGGGGGTACATATTTTTCCGCAACATCAATACTCGAATTGTATAACACAACTGGCGGTACCGTATCAATCCCAGTCCAAGGAATTTCAGGTACAACAGGTACGTCAGGTTCAAGTGGTTCATCAGGAACATCTGGGTCTAGTGGAACAAGTGGTTCATCAGGAAGTTCAGGAACATCTGGATCTTCTGGCTCAAGTGGTTCTTCAGGTTCAAGTGGTAGTAGTGGTGTTTCAGGTGTAACTGGTACATCAGGTTCTTCTGGAAGCTCAGGAACATCAGGATCTAGTGGTTCTTCGGGAACGTCTGGATCTTCAGGATCAAGTGGAACAAGTGGGTCATCAGGCAGTTCAGGAACATCTGGATCTTCAGGTTCAAGTGGTTCTTCAGGAACATCTGGTTCTTCAGGAACAAGTGGTGAAAATGGAATTTCCGCGGGACAAATATATTACTTTAATGAAAGTCAAAACTCAGATGTAAGTGGATATAAAGTCTTATCACCTTATCCATCAGGTTCACCACAACAAACACTAAGTGTAAATTTAGCAGGTAACGCTCAAAATGTATTAATTTCAGACTACATTACCCCAGAATTGGGATTTTCAGTAATACCACCAGGTATTCAAAGATTTCACATTCACCTCTTAAAACCAGCTTCAAATGATAATATTGATTTATATGTAGAGATACAATTAGCAAATTTTTCAGGTAGTCCAATAGGACCAACACTTTCAACTGGTGTTGAATTAATTGGTTGGGTAAGTGCTGTAGTACCAGATGTTGTTGAAGTTGATTTGGTATTAACGAGTACAACAATCAACACAACAGATAGAATGATTGCTAGACTTTATTTGAACAATAATGACTCTACAACACATACTGTTACATATTATACCGAAGGAGTATCATATTATTCATATGTTCAAACATCAGTTGGTGCTATAGCAGGTTCAAGTGGTTCATCGGGAACATCTGGATCTTCAGGATCTTCTGGTTCTTCAGGAACTTCTGGATCTAGTGGAACAAGTGGTTCTTCAGGAAGTTCAGGAACTTCTGGATCTAGTGGAACAAGTGGTTCTTCGGGAAGTTCAGGAACATCTGGATCATCAGGTTCGAGTGGAACTAGTGGTTCTTCAGGAACATCTGGATCTAGTGGAACAAGTGGCTCTTCAGGAAGTT
>Ga0214917_10000047_pt1 | contig 131634 bp, 110 predicted proteins | sample LL_1208_BB_MetaG_FD_177983 | JGI IMG/M metagenome (GOLD analysis project Ga0214917, IMG submission 177983) | Freshwater microbial communities from Lake Lanier, Atlanta, Georgia, United States - LL_1208_BB | ecosystem: Environmental > Aquatic > Freshwater > Lake | place: USA: Georgia...
CAGGATCTCTTGTTTTGCACGGCTCAAGTGCCGTCCACAGACTCCAGTGTCCATTTGAAAACAGTTGCTACTTTTGTCGCGACTACCACAGAACAGACAAAATTAGATGTCACATTAGCCTCCTGTAATTCCGTAGTGCCCACAGATCAGGGTCAAAAAGGCGAACTCCATCTGAACAACACCACAAGCACAGGCGTGTTTACTGTAAAAGCTACGAACGTATCCTCCCGCGAAATTTCTTCACTGGAAAATCGTACCGGGTATCCTGTGAACACTACAGACTTCACTGTTGTAGACACGGGAAACTCCTGTGAAAGCTTGCCGGCTTGCGGATCGACTCTTGCTGCTTTCTCTTCTTGCAAAAGAACCATCCGCTATAACCCTGCTACAAATGGACTGACTAGCGATTATTTTGCCTTTTCCTATCACAACGGACAATCAGCCGGAGTGAACTCTCCCAATGTAGAATTAAGGGCCAGCAAAGGCCTCAACTCTCTGGAAGCTAACTACGGCACCGGTGATTATTTCTCTTCGACCAAAAAGACGCCGCTCTCTACAACTGCCTCTTGGGGCACCTCCAGTTCAATCAACACACTCACGGGGGCCAACGGAATCACCTGGGGCTCTGGGAACACTAGCGTGGCGACTGTAGACACAGACGGCACGATTACTTTTTTGGCGAGAGAAGGAAAAGCAACGATTACTAGCTCGCTTTGGAGCGGTCTTAAGTCGGATACAATCGATGCAATTCCATTTAATCCCGGAGAGGCGTTGATTTTATCCAGCCATAGTGGGGAGGGCACGTTTTCAAACGGGAGTCCGGCGGGTGTTAAAATGATGGCGGACTTCAATTCTCTTCAAGAAGGCTTTGGCATATCGGCTAGCCCCACTCAATGGCCCGCTTCTCCTATCATGACCATCTTGGCACCTTGAGGAGTTGTGAAGCCTCTTTTTTGTCCCAAGTCATGACAGTCATAAGCGATTGAAAATAAGCTGCTAAACCCAAACCGTAAAAAAGATACCCCGCATGCACATGAAAAATACCAGAAACCCAAGACAATCCGCGCTGAGGACCCAAATACCGGACACAAAAAATCCCCGCCACAAAAAGAAATACAATCCGAAGCACGTTCAGCAAAACAAAAAATAAAATTCCATAAGCAAAACTCAGCATCCATCCCTGTACAGAGAATCTAGACCAGTTCAGACACGAAAATATAACAAAAGCAGAAATATAAAAAAGGATTCCATCTAAACCGCTACAGCCCTGACCGATCAAAATGCTCAACTGCGGATGCTGAACCCAAAGAAACTTTTTTTTAAGTGCCATCACTAGAATCTGATCCAGGCCCGCCCACATGAGAAAATGCTTCACCATCTCTTCCAGGGGCGAAAGCAAATGGGTCCAGAGCTCAGCCCCGAATTTTAAATTCAGCACTAACGAAAATGCCATAATGGCACAAGGAATGATCGCCCAACGATTGGGATTTTTAAAAACCTCTCCCAAGCTCACAAAAAGGCCAAAAGCAGAGAGCACGACCAGAAGCAATACACTCCACCATACTGTTAGGGTATGGAGGCCCAGCTTCGGTTCAAGTGATGGATAGAAAATGTTAACCAAAAGAAAAGCCCCCAGAAAAAAACCATGCAGAAAAGTTCGACGCCAGCTCCAAGTAAACTTAATAGGGATCGCTTGCTCCAGCGCTAACGTAAAGGCAATCCATGCCAGGGGCGCGGGCAATAAGAGTTCATAATCAGTAAATCCCGGAAACCCCAATTTGAGCTTCAAAAAAGCATGTTGAAACCAGCGCAAGAGGACTAACTCAAAAATCGGAAAACTCATCCAAGCCATGGATTTACCAAGAGTTTTCTCGAGGTATTGGCTTTGCATAGGGTTTTGTTGGGAAAAAATAAGAACGACTTCCCTATTATAACCGTATTCAGCTGAAATAGCGAAGAAGCCGTAATTGTCGACCCGCATTAAATGTGTTATGACCCCCAACTCTTCCTAAGGGTGCTTAGCTCAATTGGTTAGAGCGACGCGTTTACACCGCGTAGGTTATAGGTTCGAGTCCTATAGCACCCACCATGTCGTTCAACGTAGACTTCTCAACAGACTCTGTGGTATTCCGATCCACTCAAAGTGGGGGCGTAGCTCAATTGGGAGAGCACCAGCTTTGCAAGCTGGGGGTTGTCGGTTCGATGCCGATCGCCTCCACCACTTTAAGTCCTTATGATCCGCAGTCATGCTTTCAAAAATATTTTAAAGAAAGAGAATGTGATCCTTTGGGGGGTTCTTGCTTTTCAGGCGGGATTTATCAATGCAGGTGGATTCCTAGCGTGTCATCGGTTTGTTTCTCATGTGACAGGTTACGGAACTCAAGTAGGACTTAACTTCACAGAAGAAGGTTTTTTGATTGCCTTGGAAATGATGTTCGCTCCGATTTCATTTATCGGAGGTGCAGCTTTTTCTGCATTTCTCATCGATCGACCCTATTATCAAAATCGAGAAGCTAAAGTAGGAACTTCTCTGATCGCACAATCTTTACTCTTGATTCTCGTTTTCGTTCTGGGTGAGATGGGCGTTTTTGGCGAGTTTGGTGAGCCGATTGTGCTTCAGCGCGATTTCGCTTTGTTGTTTATTCTTTGTTTTATTTGTGGGTCCCAGAACGCTGCTTTTGCTTGTTTAACTAATGGCCAAATTCGCACAACTCACATGACCGGACTTTCCACAGACCTGGGGATGAACTTAGTGCGCATTCCTTTTTTGCCCGGAGACGAAAAAGAAAAGACCTACCAAAGAAAACTCAACTGGCTCCGCTTGTTCACCTTCTTTTCGTTCATGTGGGGTTCTGCAATCGCAGCTTTTGTCTTTACTAAACTGGGCTACCACGGATTTCTAGTTCCTGCCTTAACCTCCTTAGTGGTTTTGTTTCAGGCTCATCACGTGATGAAAATCTATATGACCGAAGAAATTCCGAAGCTTCGTTAGGAAGCCAACCCAGCTCGGATCTGAGCCACCACGTAATCTTGCTCTTGAGAGGTGATGCCGGGAAAAATCGGCAGGGATAAAACTTCTTGAGCCGCCTGTTCCGCTAATGGAAAATCACCCGCCTGATACCCAAGATAGCTGATCGCTTTTTGGAGATGGCATGGGATTGGATAATAAATCATGTGCCCCACTTGCTGGCTTTTAAGGTGCGTGATGAGTCGGGCTCTTTTCTTATTTAAAACTCGAATCGTATATTGGTGAAAGGTATGAGTGGAAAAAGGCGAGCGATGGGGAATGACAATCCCCTCTAGCTGAGAGAGCTGTTCATCATAATATTGAGCTGCCTCTTGTCGAAGCCTGATCCAGTTGTCCAAGTGAGGAAGAAACACTCGAAGAGCAGCCGCCTGCACGGTGTCCATTCTAAAATTGCTGCCTACCCACTCATGCACGTATCTTTCTCTAGAGCCATGAGTGCGAATTGCTGCAGCCATCTTGGCCAAGTGCTCATCATGAGTGATCAAAATTCCAGCATCCCCTACAGCACCTAAGTTTTTAGTTGGATACAAACTGAAGCATCCAAAACTGCCCCAATTCCCTGTTTTTCTTTCTTGGATTTTTGTTCCTATGGATTGGCAAGCGTCTTCAATCAGATGCACCTGATGCTCTTTGGCCACATTCTGAAGCGCTTCCATGTCGCAGGCCTGCCCATAAAGATGCACTGGAATGATTGCTTTGATCTTTTTTTGATGATCTTTTTTTAAAATATCTTCGATCCGGTTTACATCCAGATTAAAAGAAGAGGGATCAATATCAGAAAAAACAGGAGTCGCTCCGACATTCACGGTAGCGCTGACAGTTGCAAAAAAGGTAAATGGAGATGAGAGCACTTGATCGCCCGGACCAATACCCAATGCCCTCATGGCAATAAAAAGTGCATCGGTCCCGTTGCTCACGCCCAAAGCAAAACGGGCTCCCATCCACTGAGCGACTTCCTTTTCAAACGCAGAGACATCGGGACCCAAAATAAAGGCACCTGACTCAATGACTCGAGAAACCGACTGGCTCACCGTTGGCAAAATATCACGGTATTGGCGTTGAAAATCCAGCAACGGAACAGATTGAATAGACACCAGAGAAAGCTGTCATTTTAGCCCTCACTCGTCAATTAAGAGTTGATTAAGGACAAAGTCCAATTTGCGAGCTTCCTAATTTAAGACAATAGGGCGCTTGAAAACCGTCTTCTCCCCGTTCTCCCAACGGACCCGTGGGACCAACGCCCCCCTCTGGACCCTGGCTGGGCTGACACTGGTGAAAGAGGTTCAAGTCTGCCCCTCCAGGCATTTTTGAAGCATGAGATTGCCAATCAATCTCGCCAGGAATGCCCCCAGGTCCTCCCGGTCCTCCGGGTCCGCCCAGCCCCGGTTCGCCACCCAGACCGGGTTTCTGAGTGATCAAAACTTCTCCATCCTTGGCATCTCCGATTTCAACATGAACTTTTGCTGAGTTTCCACCTGAAAGCCCCGGGTTTCCCTTTCCGCCTTCACCCCCTTGTCCCCCTTGTCCACCGGAAGGACGGGGAGGATCACAATAAAACCAATACCCATGGTGCAAATATGCGCCGTCAGGCACTGGGTTGGGGCTCCCCCAATGCAGAAATGTATCGGGACCTCGCCCCCCAGGAGAACCTTTCGTTCCCGAAGTGCCCGTTGTCCCTGGCCCGCCATTCTGGCCATCCCCCCGAATCAAAAGTGTTCCCCGAAGTTTTCTCGCATGAATTTTTAACAAACCCCCATGCTTCCCCGGTTGGCCGACTGGTGCATTTTTATTTTCAGGGGAAAATGCTTCGAAAACGGCCTGTTCCGAGATGATTTCATCGGCTTTAATTTTTAACTCCTCTCCTTGCCAGGACAAACGAGCTTGATTCAAAATAAAAATCCGATGAAACTCTGTGAGTTCCCCTATTTGTACCGTTGATTCTGATGAGAAAACTTTGTCTCGGGGAATTTTTATCTTTACCCAATCCGTACTCAGATTCTTCGAGCCATTCAACATTTGGACTTGATAAAGGTACTCTTGATCCTCTGTGACATGGATATCTTTATAGAAACTTTGTCCGGGAGGTATCACCCGTCCCTCATTCCAATCACTTCGTTTAACAATATAAAAAACTGAGGGTTCTTGTTCCCCTGATTTCCACTGAAGATCGACTGAGTATTGATGAGGACGTTCCAATCCGGAAGCCACAGCAGTTAATCGAAGAGGTCCAGTGCCCGGTTGAAACGGGGCTTCGGGGACAGATGTTTTTTCGGGCTGAGTGAGTTGGTCCTCCGGTACCGGTGTTGTTTTGTTCTGACATCCCAAAACCAAAACCAGAACTAAATTCCAAACAAAAACTAATTTCACCTTAAAGCTCCTTTCAAAAACCCTGACCGGATCTTCTTGGTGCAACCTAGACGCCAACTCTATGGGGTAGAACTTTTTTGTACAAGACCTGTTTCGTTCGTATCAGATGTCTTGGATTCTTGCTAGAGCCCGCTGAAATCAGCATGGATTTCAGCGCTTTGAGCAGGGAAGGATTATTAGATTCCCAATTTGAAATCCATACTTATTTTTTTTCAATTTTGGTAATAGAGACTGCGTGGCAGGGATCGAAATCACTGAGCAGCTTGAGATTCGTTTTTTTATCGAACCGTTTATTAAAAACTTCGAAGATGTCGGGATCGAATTTGCCAGGCTGCATGCCGAACATGGTATCCAAAGCTTCGTTGGGACTCATCGCCTTGTGGTAAGACCGCTCCGTAGTTAAAGCATCAAAAACATCGGCTATAGAAACCAGCTTTGACAATTCGCAGACCTCATCGCCTCGCTTTTTGTGGGGGTATCCTGTTCCATCGTGATTTTCATGGTGCTCATAGACAGCCCGTCTGGCTTCTTCAGGAATATGAGGAACCTCGATCAACAGTTCCTTCCCATATTCTGGATGGCGCTTCATTTCAGCCCACTCTTCTTGAGTGAGCTTCGTTGTTTTGTTGATGAGTTGAATATCGATTTTTCGTTTCCCGATATCATGGAGTAATCCCCCCAAACCTGCTTGGATCAGCATCTCCCGATTGTTGCCATAGAGCTGCTTGGCAAGAGCAATTGAATAGACGGCTACATCTACACAGTGGTTATAGGTGTAATAATCATGCCGCGATAGTTGCATCAGATTGGCAACAGCGCTGACGTCGTCACTGACGAAATCTACCATTTCGGAGACCAACACTTCAGCGTCTTTAACAGTTTCAGCAACACTTTCCTTCTCGAACAAGTCATTTACGTGTAGGTAGGCAGACTCTTTAATATATTTGCTTTTGGTTTCTTCGGAGGAATCGGGATTGTTGACCATGGATTTCAATGACTGAAGATAGAGAACTCGCTGTTCCTCGGGAACTAAAAATTTCTGGCCGCCATGCTGTATTAAAGAGCGAAGTCTCTCTTCGCTCAGCGTGTCCTTTTGCTTGCGAAACAAAAGAGGTTTTCCGCTGACAACTAGGAAGAGATCGAAGTTAATGGGTTGACCCGTTACTACAGATTGAAGACGGACTTCAAAGAACCTTTTCTCGTTTTTGGATTTAGAAGCGGGGGCGCCCATGGTGGAATCTCCTCAACCATGCTTATCGACTGAAAAGGACTTATGCCTTAGGAATGAGCATCGGGATGACAACGGGCTTATAACTAGCGTGCCGCCTGAAAAATCTTCGGGTTTCCAGCTTCACAATGTCTTCAAGATCTTCACGATCGGCATATTCTGTGTACACTGCTTTCAACCTTTTTTTAGCATCTTCAATCGTTTTTTCAGCGTCCGTTCCATGATACAGCAGAAGCCCTTGCATGCTCACTATAGGTTCACTCAAGAGAACTTTTTTCTTTTTGTCTCGAAATAATGCAACGAAAACAATTCCCGCTTTAGCTAATGCATGTTTTTGCTGGAGTGCCTCCGGGCTTCCATCAACGTAAAGAGTCTCAACAGCAGGGTGTTTTGTGATTTCGATTTTTTCACCCAGCTGGATTGATGCATCAGAAACTTCTAGTGCTTGTCCATCCTCAATCACAGCAATATTTTGATCAGGTATTCCGACTGATTTTGCTAACTTCGCATGTTTCGACAAGTGTCGGTACTCGCCGTGGATGGGAACAAAAAACTTTGGACGAGTGGCTTTCAACATCATGAGCAACTCTTCTTGGAATCCGTGTCCAGAGACATGGATTTGATGTGCGGATTCATAAAGAACGTCAGCACCAGCACGATACAAACTATCAATCATCCGAGTAATAGCACGCTCATTGCCCGGGATGAATCGACTGGACATGATAATCGTATCTGTCTTCTTGATTTCCAATTCTTTATGAATACCTTCAGCGACCCTTACTAACGCAGATCGGGGCTCTGCTTGGCTCCCTGTCGATAAAACAATCACTCGATCCTCTGGATAACGATCGATGTTTTCGATCAAAACCACCGTATCCTCAGGAATCACCATTGAATTCTGTTCGAACGCAAGCCGGGTGTAGCTGTGCATACTTCGCCCCAAGAAAGCTACTTTTTTATTTTGTACCTTGGCCAGAGATAAGATTCGCTCAATTCGCCTGATGTTTGAAGCAAACAGAGCAATGATGAGCCTGCCTTTTTGCGCCAACAACAAACGCTCGAAGGATTTTTCAATATCTGCTTCAGAAAGAGTGTGGCCCTCCCTTTCAGCATTGGTACTGTCTGATAATAGCAGCTGGACTCCTTGATCCCCATATTCCTGAAAAGCCTGGAAAGTAATTTCCCCTCGAGAAAGTTCTTTGGGATCGTGTTTAAAATCACCCGAATGAATCACGGTACCCACTGGAGTTTTTATAGCAAAAGCCAAGGCTTCAATAATGGAGTGTTGAACGGGGATGGGATCAAATTCAAATGCTCCCACTTGAAATTTTTTCCTCGGTTCAATTTGATGAAATCGAACTTCCTGAGTGTTTGGAAACTCCTTAAGCTTTTGTTCTATTAACCCTCTAGGAAAAGGGGTGGCGTAAACATCGAGGGGTTTTTCTCGCAGCAGAAAGGGAATGGCCCCAATATGATCATCGTGCCCGTGGGTAACTACCACCCCACGCAGCTTCTCCAACCGAGCCAAAACATAGGAGAGATCGGGAACCAAAACCTCGACCCCCGGGTAACTGGCATCTGGAAATTGCAATCCACAGTCGATCAAAACTATGTCGCTTTGTGTCTCGAACACCATGGCATTCATGCCAATTTCACCTAAACCCCCAAGCGGCATGATTTTCAATCCGTTTTTCTGCATAGCGCCAAATGCTATCTTAAAACTCGACTGGTTGCGAGCTTTACTCAACAATAGACTTAAACCCAGATAACTTCATTAAGGAAAATGGAATGTAAGACCGATAGGATGCTGGGGGAAACTCCACTTTTTGAGGAGAAAAAAACCAATATGAGAAATAGAGATTTTTTTATACCTTCCGTGACTGCGTTGGTTTTATTTGGCTTCATTTGGTTTCTCTCGTGTGCTCATCAAAATCGTTGGAAAGATGAAGCCGACGGGTCTATGGATGAGTTTGCAGAAACTCAACCCGCTCCTGAAACGCAAGAGGCAAGCGCAGCTCCTACTGACGATTGGGATTCTGCACCGGCGCCCGCCGAAGAAAAGACCGGAGAGGAATTTGCAGTCTCTGAAGCCAGTCCTACGGAATCCTCAGACGATATTGGAAACTCCGAACCGGCCAATGAAACGGATTTAGAAACCCCCGGAAATGTTGATCCCTTAAAAAAGGCGGAAGCCGAAATTCAGGAAAATGCCCAGCCAAAAACGGAACCGACCGTGATTTTTCCGTCAGCAGGAGATCCCTCATCCGAAGCACCCGTCGTGGAAGAACCTGCGGTAACAGAAGAAGTGGTTCCAGCAAGACCCAGGAATGCTTGGGTTGGCCGAACTCCAAAAATCCCCAAAAATGCGGTTTACCGTAGTGGAAAGAAGTTAAATCGTTTCTATTTTGTGAGAAAAGGCGATACTCCTAAGAAAGTAGCCCGTCTCATTTATGGTAAACCCCAAGAATGGAAGAAGCTGACACGGTGGAACGGCACGCCGTGGAATCCTGGTAAGCTCATTTACTACTCATCTCCAATCAATCCCAAAGATACCAAGATGGGATCTTTTTATCAGGAACGAAAAGTTACTCCTGAGGAATATCGAATCCAGTCAGGGGACTGGTTGACCCGAATTTCACACAAAAGATTAGGAAGCGCTTGGAGCTGGAAAGAAATCGCCGTGGTCAATGGTTTGAAAGCTCCGAATGCGATTGAAGTGGGGCAGCTTTTGGCCATTTATCCTAAAGATCTCTCCGCCAGTAAACCAGAGGCCCCTTCTGAAATGGGCCAATTAGCTGAGAACCGAAGAGAAGACCCCTCTGAAGCAGCTATGGAAACGGCTTCCGCGCCACAACCCTCTGTTCCTCCGGAAGAGCCTAAAATGCCCCGGCCGGCTCCGCAACAACCGGTGATTCCGCCACCCCAGGCTTTTGCCCCCCAGGAAGCAGGTACGGCCCAAGTTCCGCCGACTATTCCTCCTGTTGAAGGAACAGAAGAGGCCCCTGCGGTTGGAAGTGGTTCTCAAGAGGCTATGAACTGGGATCAAATCATTGAACAAAATATGGTAGCCATTTTGATTGCGGCAGCTCTGGTGATCCTGCTTCTGGCTCTGTCTGCTCGCAAAAAGAAAGCCCGCATCAAGGGCTCCTCCTCAGGAAGTGGTGAAAATGACGATGCGGCTGAGGAAAACTCGAGCAAATTCGGGCGTCGCTGAGCTGATTTGACATTTCTCATTTCTGGAAGCAGTTTAAGATCTTTCTGTCATCCAGAGGGGTTTTATGCAGCTAAAAAACTGTCTGTTTTCATCTGAATCGGTCACTGAAGGCCATCCCGATAAAATCGCGGATCAAATATCTGATGCCGTTTTGGATGCCATTCTAACTCAAGACCCCAAAGCTCGAGTTGCTTGTGAAACTTTAGTAACAACGGGGCTAGCTCTTGTGTCGGGAGAAATCACGACTTCTGCAGTTGTTGACGTCACTGACATTACTCGAAAAACAATTAAGAAAATTGGATACGACTCTGATGAAGCAGGCTTCGACTATCATACTTGTGCTGTTCTCACGGCTATTGGAAAACAATCTCCCGATATTTCCCAAGGTGTGACTGAAGGCCAAGGCCTGTTCAAGGAACAAGGCGCTGGCGATCAGGGGCTCATGTTTGGCTACGCCTGTGATGAGACACCCGAGTATATGCCTGCCACGATTGCCTTTGCTCATCGATTAACGAGACGGCTATCAGACTGTCGAAAAGAAGGTGTATTAGGCTTTTTACGGCCCGATGGTAAGTCCCAAGTCACTGTTCAATATGAGGACGGATTGCCAAAGCGAGTAGATGCGATTGTGGTTTCTACTCAACACAGTCCTGAAGTCTCTTATGATGAGTTGAAAAATGCCGTGATGGAAGAAGTTGTTAATAAAGTCATTCCCGGCAATTTGATAGATACTCGAACTAAATTTTTCATCAATCCCACCGGACGCTTCGTCGTGGGGGGTCCCATGGGTGATTGTGGGCTCACAGGTAGAAAAATTATTGTAGATACTTATGGTGGCCATGGAGCTCACGGAGGTGGCGCATTCTCTGGAAAAGACCCCTCAAAAGTAGATCGATCTGCTTCCTACATGGGACGTTACGTTGCCAAGAATTTAGTGGCTGCAGGACTCATGAAGCGATGTTTGGTTCAGATCGCCTATGCCATCGGGGTTGCAGAACCCGTTTCTCTCATGGTGGAGGATTATGGGACCGCCGTAGCGCCTATTGAAAAGATCAATGCTGCGGTTCGAGAAATTTTTGGGTTTAAACCTTCCGAAATTATAAAAACTTTGGATTTATTACGCCCTATTTACGAAGAAACAGCTGCTTATGGGCACTTCGGTCGAACTTCCACCAAAGGGTTCACTTGGGAAAAGCTAGACCGTGTTCAGGATCTCAAGACTCTAGTTAAAAAATAACAGGATGGGTTTGGAGGCATGAACTGCCTCCAAACCCAAACGTCTCATTTCTGACCTGATGTCTTTTGAACTGGGGTGGGCTCGAAGGCCAACCGATGCGTCTTTGGACGGTCCATCTCCGCTTCATCACTTTCTATTTCGATATCGAATAACAGTTCATCACATTTGAAGCAGACCCAACGATTGTTCATCAGAATGGCTGAAAACGCCTTTTTACAAATGGAACAGTGACTCATACGTCCTCCCCTCTGGTGCCTAAGTACTGACCAGATGAAATAAGGATAGACGATTTAACGCGACAAATCAATTATTAAATTATTGATTTTGTTTATATATTCGTATTCAAGCAGAATACAGACACCACAAGAACAGGGAGTGGAAGAACTTTTGACAATGTAACATTTTGAAACCAAGGAGATTTAAAGGGGGCTGGCGCAAAGCCGTCTTAAACCTATGCACCTCACTAAGCTCTTTTCAACTGTATTGAACTCACCCAGTTTTGGTCTTTGAATTGAATATCAGAGTAGCCATCGGAGTATTTATGAAACAAACCTTAAACCAACATTACTTGAGTTATCATGCGTATTATGCCCTCATTGTTGCAGCCACTCTCTATCTGAGCCTCTAAGCGAGATATTGAATGCCCCGCGCCCCCCTCAATGCGAGGATGCGCTCGCTGCTGGAACCAAATGCCCATCTGGGGGCAATACTTCCACTGGAGCGCTGACTGCTAAAGAACCCGGAAAAACGGTGTCAGTGACCAAGGCCTCTTTCAACACTCTGTCCATATGGTCCACTGGGACTATTTCAATGTTTTTGAGAATGTTCTGTGGGACATCTCTCAAGTCTTTCTCATTTTCCTTGGGAATGAGAATCTTTTTCACACCGCCTCGATGAGCTGCAAAGATTTTTTCTTTGAGCCCGCCGATCGGTAACACGCGCCCTCTCAAAGTAATTTCACCTGTCATCGCGACATCTTTGCTAATGGGTTTCCCAGTGAGAGAACTCACCAATGCAGTGGCCATAGTAATTCCAGCAGAGGGGCCATCTTTTGGAATAGCTCCTTCTGGCACGTGAATGTGCAAATCTATTTTCTGATGAAACTCGGGATCTAGACCCAGAAGCTTCGCTCGAGAGCGAACGTAACTCATTGCCGCTTGAGCTGACTCCTGCATCACATCGCCTAGTTTTCCAGTCACTAGCAACTTTCCTTTTCCAGGCATTTGTAACACTTCAATAGTCAGCATATCTCCACCCGTTTCGGTATATGCCAATCCATTGCAGAGACCCACTTCAGATTCCATCTCTGTTTTTTGATAACTGTATTTTTGTGGGCCCAGTAACTGCTGCACCTTTTGAGGATTAATAGTAACTTTTCCAGTCTTCTCCGCTGCTTTACTGAGTTCCCGAGCCACTTTTCTACAGACAGCTGCTATTTCCCGCTCGAGGTTACGAACGCCGGCTTCTTTCGTGTGGTGCCGAACAATTTCAATTAATGCCGAATCTTGGAAGACGATCTTGGTCTCATCTAAGCCGTGTCTTAAAACAAGCTTGGGCACTAGATGCTTCTTCGAAATTTCAATTTTTTCTTCCTCTGTATAACCTGAAAGATTGATCACTTCGAGACGATCCAACAGAGCCCACGGAATGGTGTGCTGACTATTGGCTGTAGTGATGAACATGACATTCGATAAGTCATATTCCACTTCCAAATAATGATCCGAAAAGAATTTGTTTTGCTCGGGATCTAAAACTTCCAAAAGCGCACTGCTCGGATCCCCTCTAAAATCGGTACTCATTTTGTCAATTTCATCAAGCAATATGACAGGATTCACTGTCTCAGCTTTCTTCATGGCTTGAATCATCTTGCCGGGTAGCGCACCGATATAAGTTCTTCTGTGCCCTCGGATCTCAGCTTCATCACGAACTCCGCCCAAAGCTATTTTTACAAAGTTCCTGCCGATGGACTTAGCAATCGAACGCGCTAACGAGGTTTTTCCGACACCAGGAGGTCCAACCAAACAAATAATGGGCCCCTGAGTCTTTCCTACCAAACTTTGTACAGCTAGGTGCTCAGAGATTCTTTCTTTAACTTTATTCAAACCAAAGTGATCCTCATCCAGGATGGTCTCCGCGTGATTGACGTCAATTTTCTCCTCTGTTTTTTCGTTCCAGGGCAAGTGGATGAGCCAATCGAGATAGTTACGCACTACCGTGGCTTCAGCGGACATGGGAGACATCATTTTTAATTTTTTCAGCTCAGATTTAGCCTTTTTTGCAGCTTCTTCCGGCATTCTTTTACGTTTAATGGCCTTCTCAAGCTCCTGAACCTCGCTTTTGAACTCGTCTCGGTCTCCGAGCTCCTTTTGAATGGCAGCCATTTGTTCATTTAAGTAATATTCTCTCTGAGAACGCTCCATTTGCTTTTTCACGCGAGAGCGAATCTTCTTTTCAACTTGTAAAATATCGATTTCGCCTTCAATGAGCTTCATCAGCTTTTCAAGTCGGCGGCAGGCATCGGTCAGCTCTAATAACTTTTGCTTTTCTTCTACCTTAATATTCAGGTGTGGAACGATGGTGTCTGCTAATTTGCCAGGCTCTTCAACTCCCAAAACAGACATCACAAGTTCGGGCGGAATTCTCTTGTTCAGCTTAACGTAAGTTTCAAACGTTGCTTTGATCCCTCTCATGAGAGCCTCGGCTTCAACCATGGAAGCTACTGTTTCATCGATTGGCTCTGCTTCAACTCGAAAAATACTGTTGGTATCTACGAATCCTTGGATCCGGACCCTTTGAACGCCCTCCACTAGCACTTTCAATGTGCCGTCAGGCAATCGAAGTAGCTGAATAATGTTGGCAAGGGTTCCGAACTCGAAAATATCTTTTTCTTGTGGATTATTGTTCTGCGCTTTCTTTTGCGCTGCCAAAACAATTTGCTTTCTTTGTGTCATGGCATCTTCGAGAGCGCGAATGGATTTCTCACGTCCTACAAAGAGCGGAACAACCATATGAGGAAATACAATAATATCTCGTAGGGGCAATAAGGAATAGGTTTGGGGCTGAACCTGCTTTTTTGTCATAGGATCAGAACCTCGTATTGATTTGTTGGTTTTTAGAGAGCCAAGAACTTATTTAATTATAACCGATGGAACGGTGAAGAATGGAAGCGATTCCTACGAAGACTGAAAACTTTTTTCCTTGAAAAATAAGTTTTATTAGAGCCTATTTTTCCAAACAAGTTCGTAACTCGATATATTGCAGCGAGTTCAGAGGTTTGACTCGCGTCATTGCCTTGAACGACAGCCTATTATGCCGTCTCGGCCTTCTTGGCAAATTCAGCGTTGGCAGCAACTTCTTGCTCTGTCTGCATAATGAGTTGGGGCTTACCATTTTTGAGAATGACTTCGTCGTTAACCACACATTCTTTCAAGTTCGGAATGCTTGGAACTTCATACATCAAATCCAGCATTGAATGTTCCAGAATGGTGCGAAGACCCCGAGCACCGGTCTTGCTTTTAAGGGCTTCTTTAGCAATCGTTTGAATAGCTGAATCACTGAAGCTGAGTTTAACGTTTTCGTATTCAAACAACTTTTGATACTGCTTGAGAAGTGCATTTTTGGGCTCTGTGAGAATTCTCACCAGAGCACTTTCATCAAGCTCATTCAGGGTGGCCACGACTGGAAGTCGACCAATAAATTCCGGGATCATCCCAAACTTTAAAAGATCCTCTGTCTGAACTTGATGCAAAGGGTTCCCCTTGTTGCGATCCTTTTCCCCTTTTACATCTGCACCAATACCAATGCTGCGCTTGTGCATTCGGCCTTCTACAATTTTTTCCAACCCGACAAAGGCACCGCCGCAGATAAACAAAATGTTGCTAGTATCCACTTGTAAAAACTCTTGTTGTGGATGTTTTCGCCCGCCTTTGGGGGGCACATTGGCTTTTGTACCCTCAATAATTTTTAATAGCGCTTGCTGGACTCCCTCGCCTGAAACGTCTCGTGTAATAGAAGGATTCTCACCTTTACGTGCTATTTTATCAATTTCGTCTATATAAACGATTCCCTTTTGAGCCTTTTCAATGTCGTAGTCAGCACTTTGGAGCAAATAGAGAATAATATTTTCGACGTCCTCACCCACATAACCTGCTTCAGTCAGGGTGGTCGCATCCACAATGGTGAAAGGAACTTTCAAAAGACGGGCAAGAGTCTGGGCCAACAATGTTTTTCCGCTGCCCGTCGGGCCCACTAAAAGAATATTACTTTTTTGAAGCTCAACCTCCACACCACTTGCTTTGGTAGAGCCAATCCGCTTGTAGTGATTGTGGACCGCAACCGAAAGCGTTTTCTTTGCCTGATCCTGCCCAATCACAAACTCATCCAGAACGGCCTTAATCTCATGGGGCTTGGGAATTTTGGTCGTGCCCCCACGAGTTTCTTCCTTCGCAGCCTCTTCTTTAATGATGTCATTGCAGAGTTCAATACACTCATCACAAATGTGGACTGTTGGACCGGCGATTAATTTCTTAACCTCACGCTGGCTTTTGCCACAAAAGCTACATACTAAATTTCCAAAATTTTCATTATCGCGTCTGCTCATGGACTCAATCTCCCTCTTAAGAGAACTCGTTTACTCTACCCAGTTAAGCCAACTATTTTTGCGTCTCTTTCCTTGTAATCACGTGATCTACTAACCCATAGGCTTTAGCTTCTTCCGAAGTCATGTAGCGGTCTCTGTCAGTATCACGCTCAATCGTTTGTAAATTCTGACCCGTATGCTTCACCAAAATCTCATTGAGCTTGTGCTTTAAAAACAAAATCTGCTTTGCCTGAATTGCTATATCCGTTGCCTGCCCCTGAGCCCCACCTAAAGGCTGATGGATCATGATTTGGGCATGCGGTAAAGCATACCGTTTCCCAGGTGTCCCAGCCGCTAAGAGGACAGCTCCCATGCTGGCGGCTAACCCCGTACAATAGGTGCAGATATCTGGCTTTACATATTGCATCATGTCGTACATTCCCAACCCGGCCGATACACTCCCGCCGGGTGAGTTAATGTAAATGTGAATATCTGCTTCGGGGTCCTCAGATTCCAAAAACAATAATTGGGCAATTACCAGATTAGCCACCGCGTCATCAATGGCTGACCCTATAAATAGAATTCTTTCCTTTAACAAACGAGAATAGATATCGAAGCTACGCTCACCTCGAGGGGTCTGCTCAACTACAATCGGAACTAAGTAATCAGAAGTGATTGATTTAATGATGCTATTCTGAGCATTAACGAGAGGGCTGGACATTAAAAGACCTCCTAAAGCCAATTAAACTCTACTCCTTAGCTACTGGCAAGAAAGCAAAGGAAGCCCCGCTTCAAGGGGGTATAAACCCCCTGAACAGCCGAGCAGTTACCTTCTTATCGTCAGTTCTCGTTAATTCCTTATTTTTGCTTGGCTAAACAAAAACTCAAAGACTTGGTCGGTGAGAATTTCGTCTTTGATTTTATCTAACATGTCTCGACCATTCAGAAGCTTTTCGGCCTCCTCTTTGGTCCTTCCCAACTGGGTGGCAATGAGTTGGAGACGATCCTCCAATCGTTTTTCATCCAGGGTAATGTTTTCCTGAGCTGCTACTTCCCGAAGTAAAAGACTGGTGCGCACCATCTTCTCAGCACGCTTTTTTACCTCTTCCAAATCTTCCGGCTTCAAAGCGGGCATTTTCATTCCACGCTTTTTCCAATCTTCTTCCATCCAACTGACAAGTTGAGCGGATTGGTTTTGAATAAAGGAGTGCGCAACATCAAACCGATTTTTCTCGATCAAATAATCAACAATGACTTGTCGTTCTTCTCTCTGTGCTTCAGCCTGTTTGGAAGACTTGATGTTTTCGGTAATCTCATTCTTGATCACATCCAAAGTAGCGCCTTCTCTCAACTGCTTGGCAAATTCATCATTGAGCTCTGGTAAAACCTTCTTTTTGATCTCCAAAAGTTTTATTTCAAAAACAGCGCTTTTTCCGGCCACTTCCTTTTCTGGATAGTCTGCAGGAAATGCATCGGATATCGATCGAGTCTCGCCCACAGCCATTTCGCTCAACTCTTTTTCGATATTCGGCAACAACCTGTCCGCCCCCACCTCTACAGTATGAGTTTGTTTGTCTTGTTTCTTTTCGCCCTTCTCAAGTTCAAAGCTGACTTCAACCACGGCAAAAGAACCTTTGCTAGGCTTTGTTTCTGTGCTGGGCTCTAACACCGCCAATCTTTCCCTAAGATTTTCCAGCGTTTTTTCAATTTCATCAGCCTTTACTTCAACAGGCTTTTTTGTCAGTGGTATGTTTTTATAGTTTTTTAATTCTACTGCGGGCTGAATATCAAATTCGGCTTCAAATCCAAAGGGTTTCCCTTCTGCGACTTCTCCCACTTTTAATTGGGGCTGACTTACGGGATTCAGTTTCGCTTTCTGTATCGCTTCGCTCAAGCCCGCTTCCAGCAAATGAGAAATAACATCCCTCAGAATTTCATCTTTAAATTTTTGCTTCACCAAATTGACAGGCGCTTTACCAGGTCGAAATCCGGGGATTTTGGCGGCTTGGCTATAGCGGTTCACAATAGAAGCTTCGTGCTGGGTGATGGCATTGGGGCCATATTCAACGACAAGTCGAACTCGAGTTGGACTCAAGTGATCCACTTTTTTTACATTGAGATCGTGGTGGTGATGGTGTTTTTCCTGCATATTTCCTACCTGAAAAGATTTGGGGGTTCATATCACGACCCCCCAAACCACACAACTTTCCCGTGGTTGCCTTTTTTCAGGTTTTTTTTGCAAAGAGGGATTGAATGAACAAAAAACTCACTCCGAGAACAATGGCGCTGTCAGCAATATTGAATGCTGGCCAGTGCCCCCAGGCAGGCAGATAAAAGTCCAGAAAATCAACTACATAGCCAAGGCGAACGCGATCGATGAGATTGCCTGCAGCTCCAGAAAGGATCAGGCTTAGCGACCAAGCAGAAAGCTTTTCGTGGGGTTTCAATTGGTAAAAGAGGTACCCCAAAACGAAGATAGCAATGACCGGGACTGCTAAAAAAAAGGGAGCTCTGAAGGACTCTGGAGCGGAATGCAGAAAACCAAACGCGGCTCCTTTGTTTCTCACGTAAGTGAGACTAAAAAATCCCGGAAGGATCTGTACAGTTTCACCCAGGTAAAAATTTCGGAGCACAAGCTCCTTGGTCCATTGATCCAAAAAAACACAAACAACAAATACAATGGATAAAAACCGAATTTTTTTTAGTGGTGGAGTCATGTGATTTTTTCCCGGCGATGACTCAGAAGCGTCTGCACAAACACAATACCGACCCCCGAAATAATGGCCAAATCCGCGAAGTTGAACGGCGGACTTTTCCAAAGGCCCAAATCCAATTTAATAATATCGAGAACCGGGCCATAGTCCAACCGATCGATCATGTTTCCAATCGCACCACCTAATATGGTGGTCAACGCCAACGAAGTAATCATCTGATTGTCCTGAAGCTTTATAAAAATCATCACGATGAGAAACAGTGCAAAGATAGGAATAGCAATAAAGAACAGGTTTTGTAGAGCAAGCGGCAGTTTTTGGATGAGGGTAAAGGCAAATCCCTGGTTTCTGTGGTGAGTGATGTATACCCCTCCCCACCACTGCCATGTAAGCTGTTCGGCGATGTGGCTTTTAACCAAAAGCTTTGTCAGTTGGTCTAAACAAACAATCAGGCCAGCAAGTGAAAATAGAATAAGGTACTTTTGTTTCACCAGATTCTTATTTTAACACAATTCGGTCATTTACTGGTCGATCTCTTGAAATCTTCTGATCGGAGGCTTGCCATCATCTGCAAATATTAATTTAAGTTTTGGAATTTCACCATCCGGAGAAGTTTTCTCGAGGACTATTGTGCTGCGCAAGACACTTCCTGGAAGGATTCCAGGTCGCGTTTTCTGCTCCACTCTTCGGTGCTCTACAGTTACTTGAAAGCCCGGCAAGTTCCGAAGCCATTCAATAAGAGGAACGTTATCTCCATTTTTTTGTTTCACTTGGCTTTGCGCAAAAGGGGCATCCCAACCAGGCTCCCCTACTCGAGTGTTTGAATATCCACCAGCGGCATCAGGGGTTTCTATATAGTCCCCGATAAAAATATAGGCACGGCCACCCAACTTCAAAAGATCGTGATATTTTCTGAGAACATCATCTAGACGAGGGGAGTAGGAAGCAACGCCGAAAAGATCCGTGATGATATCCGCCTTGGAAAATTCACTGTTTGGAATTTCTTCCAGAAACCGTCCCGTTTTAAATGCTAATTTTGGAGATGTCTTAGGCGGGTTTCTTTCCATGGCAAAGGTTACAGCAGTCACCACGGGCTTGTTTTCCGAGCCCACATAATTCAATCGAGCGGCAGCTTCAATGATCTCGTTTGAATTTAAAAGTGTTCTACGACCACTCCAATGATCGCCCTCGGCTTTGGCCTGCAGACGGACGGGATCTAAAATATAGCCCTTGAAAAAATCCTCAACGGCAAATCCTTCGCCACTTCCTGCATCAATCCAATGTCCTTCTGCTCTCAAAAGGGAGACCGAGTCCAGAAATGACTGGGGAAAAAACCGAGCATAGTTCTCAAAATCTCGACGAGTTTCAAAATGATTCTCCCCAATCATTTGGCTCAATCGTTCAAAGGCTCCAAGGCACCCAAGTCTATTTTGACCGTGAGCCTCCAGAGGGAAAGCTAACAGTAGAATGAATAAAAGGAGCGAGTGGCTTCTCATGGATGCCGATCTCTCATGCAAGAGATTGGCCTGATAGGCTCGCAGCGACTACTGAAAGAATACGTTCAAGAGTGATACAGCAGATTAACCGCTCATCGAACTTAGGAAGTCTTTATTAGTCTTGGTAGACATGACTTTATCAAGCAGAAACTCCATGCTGTCGACAACATTCATGGGCTGCAATACTTTTCGCAGAATCCAAACTCGATTGAGCGCTTCTTTGTCCATCAGCAATTCTTCTCGCCGAGTCCCCGACTTGTTGATGTCGATACATGGGAAGATTCGCTTTTCCATCAATTTTCGGTCCAAAGTGATTTCCAAGTTGCCGGTTCCTTTGAACTCTTCGAAAATAACTTCGTCCATTCGGCTTCCGGTATCGATCAGCGCCGTAGCCAGAATGGTGAGACTGCCCCCATCTTCGATTTTTCTCGCCGCTCCAAAGAACCTCTTGGGTTTGTGAAGTGCGTTTGCATCCACACCGCCCGACAGAATCTTTCCGCTGGGAGGAACAACGGTATTATAGGCTCGAGCCAGACGAGTAATAGAATCTAAAAGAATCACCACGTCTTTTTTGTGCTCAACGAGTCTCTTCGCTTTCTCAATGACCATTTCTGCGACTTGAACGTGACGAGTAGCTGGCTCGTCGAAAGTTGAACTCACGACTTCACCTCTAACATTACGTTGCATGTCGGTTACTTCTTCCGGACGCTCATCGATGAGAAGAACCATGACAACCACTTCTGGGTGGTTACGAGTAATCGCATTCGCAATCTCCTGCATCAGCATGGTTTTTCCAGCTCTGGGAGGCGCTACGATCAACCCTCGTTGTCCTTTTCCAATCGGAGCAAGCAGATCAATAACACGCGTAGAATATCTCTTCGGATCATACTCTAGGTTAAAGCGCTCGTGAGGAAATACAGGTCTCAGGTTATCGAATAAAATTTTATCTCGAGCCACTTCGGGTGGCTCATGATTGATTTTCTCAACTTTTAAAAGCGCAAAATAGCGCTCAGAATCTTTAGGAGGTCGAATTTGCCCCTCAACGGTGTCACCAGTTCGGAGCATAAATCTTCTGATTTGTGAGGGAGAAACGTAAATGTCATCTGGACCTGGAAGGTAATTGTAATCGGCCGCTCTTAAAAAGCCGAACCCATCGGGAAGGGTCTCAAGAACGCCTTCTCCGTAAATTTGTCCTTCTTGTTCAGTTTGAGCTTGTAAGATAGCAAAGATCAGTTCCTGCCGACGCATACCCCCCGGGGACTCTACGCCTAACGAGCGAGCAAGCTCAGCTAAATCAGAAATAGGTTTCTCTTTAAGCTCTTTTAAGTGCATATCTCATCCTCTTTAGATTGACTCTCCAAATTGAATCCGGGAATTAATAGCGGTAATGCTTATTGCGTTCTGAATTCAGCTCCAAAAGTTAGCAGTCGAGTTAGAACGCTCTTCTTCTAAGAAGAATTGGGTGGTGTGTCAACTTAAAAAGGGGGCGAGGCTTCGCCCCCTCTCTGTTTGAAAACTAGGCGTTGCCTTTAATTTTTCGAACTACAGTGGCTTGAGGACCTTTCGGACCATCCACCATTTCGAACTGAACTTCTTGTCCTTCTGTTAGGGACTTGAAGCCTTCTCCTTCAATTGCAGAAAAATGAACAAAAACGTCAGTTCCCCCTTCTTGTTCAATAAAACCATAGCCTTTGTTGTCGTTGAACCATTTTACAAACCCATGAAGCATACCTAGATGTCCTCCTAAAATTGGGGTCACTGGTCTCGTGTTGAGTCTTTAGAAACCCCCCGAAATACAAAACCATTCACATACCAACAGGAATGATTTTGCACCCATTCAAAGAGATGATCTGAAACTGTCGACGGCGTGTCAAGTGGCTTCGTTGACATGAAATGTCAATAAGTTATACTTAATAATAAAGTTCCCAAACCTTCCATGATCTTCAAAAACAATAAAAAGCTTTCTCAGCGATATGGTGCTTCTCATTCTGGGTTCCAAATAAAGGAAACACCCATGTGGAATGATCTATGGCGTTTGTTTTGGTGGGTTGGCGCTACATTCACTCTCATGAGTTTATTGAGCTACTCGCCGACAGACCCTTCATGGACCACTTGGTCCTCTCAATCTTCTTTTGCGAATTGGATGGGGCGTACAGGCAGTATTGTATCTGACATCCTCTTTCAACTCTTTGGAATAGCCGCTTTTTTATTAGTCGGGTTGTTGGTTCGCACCGCAAAGCACAGCTCTGATGAGAACGATATCGTACTTCCACGAACCTGGTTTTTAGGCTTGGGCTGCATTTTCTTGGTTTCTCTCAGCGCTCTTCTTGAAGCTCTAATCCCGCGTTCGTGGCTTCCCTGGCAAATGGCCTCCTCAGGGGGGCTTGCAGGGGGGCTCCATCTTTCTCTGTGGAAATATTTTTTGGGACCACTCGGAGCCGTCTTGATTTCTTTCGTTTTCACCTTGGCCACCAGTATCGTTTTGTTTCGGTGGAAGGCCCTCACTCAGCTCACACTTTTATTGAAACGCATCAAGTGGGAAGCAGCTCAAAAGGGCTCTTCACTGGCTAAAGAATTGTGGGCCTGTTTTCTTGAAAAGATCAAAGCGCGCCTTAAAAAATCCCCTCCTATTTCATCCCCAACACCCCTGATGCCTTCCCCCGTTTCACTTGCAAAGGCATCAGTTGCTACCGCTCCAATTGTTAATCAGCCGGAGATCTCAACACAACCCGCCCCAGAGGACGAAGAAATTTTCACGCTGATGAGTGCCTACGACCCATCTGAGAACACGGGCCGCACCAAAATTCCGTCTTTCTCAGACAGTAAACCCAAAAGAAAATCCAGTGGGCCATTTCAATTGCCTCCAGGAGCCATGCTGACGGGAAAAGCAGAATCCAAACTCAAGCCTGTTGATCGGAATTGGTATCATGACAAAGCAACCATCTTGGTCGAGAAGCTTAAGGATTTCGGAGTTGCAGGTGAAGTAGTTCATATCTCTCCCGGGCCAGTAATTACCGTTTACGAATTTAAGCCAGCTAGTGGCGTTAAGATTAAAGAGATTGCCAATCTCTCGGATGACTTGACCCTGGCACTCAGTGTTTTGTCTGTGCGAATAGTGGCTCCCATCCCCGGCAAGCCTGTAGTAGGCATTGAAATTCCGAGTCCGCATAGAGAAATGGTATTTTTCAAAGACCTCATCCAAGAAACGCCCTTCTACGATGACGATATTCGAATTCCGATTGCCCTCGGGAGACTCGCTTCGGGGGAACCTGTTACAGCAGATTTGGCGGCAATGCCTCACTTGCTGGTAGCCGGTGCCACAGGAACAGGAAAATCTGTTTTTATTAACACATTGATTTCAAGCCTCTTGTTCCGGTTCACTCCTCAACAGTTAAAGCTTATTCTGGTTGATCCCAAAATGGTGGAGCTCTCTCTTTATGAGGGCATCCCCCATCTTTTACTGCCAGTAGTTGTAGACTCTAAAAAAGCTGCGCTTGCGTTGCGCTGGGCAGTAGATGAAATGGAACGTCGATACACTCTGATGCATCAAGCGGGCGTCCGTCACATCGATGGATACAATGCTCGAGTGAATGAAATGAAAAACCGGGGAGAAACCGAAGAAAACATCCCGACACTTCCTTACATAGTCGTAGTGATCGATGAGTACGCGGACTTGATGGCTGTAGTCCCCAAAGATGTAGAGCTCTCGATTGCTCGACTAGCTCAAAAAGCGCGAGCCAGCGGGATCCACTTAGTGCTGGCAACCCAAAGACCTTCTACGGATGTCGTCACGGGCACTATTAAAGCGAATTTCCCAAGCCGAATTTCTTTCAGAGTAGCTTCCTCCGTGGATGCTAAAACTATTCTGGACCGCACTGGTTCGGAGCGCCTCTTGGGCCAGGGGGACATGCTATTTCATTCAGCTGGCTTTGCGACTTTAAAAAGAATGCAGGGTGCTTATATTTCCGATGCCGATCTCAATCGAATGGTGGATTTCTTGAAAGCACAGGGTGAGCCTGAATATGATGAGAAAATCCTGCAGGCTGCTGAAGAAAGCGAATCGGGCACTGGGGCATTGGATTCTGGAGATTCAGATGAGGGTCGCCTTTACGATCAGGCCGTACGCCTAGTTACGGAAAAAGGTGAAGCAAGTATCTCTCTCATCCAGAGACATTTACGAATCGGTTATAATCGTGCTGCGATGTTAATGGAACAATTGGAAAAAGAAGGTGTGGTAGCTCCCTCTACTGGCACCTCAAAAAGAAGAACTGTGCTCGTGAGTTCAATTTAGTCCTCTCTTTAGGTCCTTTCTCTGCTGTGTTAGCTTGATTCACATGAGATTTTTATTTGTCTGTGCCCTGTTTTTTTTGGGCCATCTGAATTCGATAGCTTCAAACCCACCGTCCCCTTCTGATGCAACGATTGAGGAAGTGCAGCGCGCGTGGGACCAAATTAAAAGTTATCAGGCAGATTTTCACCAAATCATCCGCTCTAAAACCCTGGGAACGCAGGAAGAAACCCAAGGCACGCTTTCCGTGCTCAAACCACTTAAGTTGCGATGGGAGTGCCCCCTGAGCGGAACCCTTCAGATTCTGAACGGTAAGGAGCTTTGGCAAATCAAGAAAAGCAAACGGAGAAAACGCCTGCAAGTGGAGCATTATACGGATATTTCACAACAAATAGACCTTCGGACCCTGACGTTCCTGGCCGACCAAGCAAACATTGTAAATTCCTATAAATATCAGGTTCTTAGCTCGAGCAAGGACCGCCTGGTACTGGCTCTGATGCCGAAGACCGGGGGGGAGGAGACACTCCTTGCGGAAATTCTCAAACCCGGCTATCTTCTCGGCGCGTTAAAAATGGAAAGTTCGGGGTCTGAAACCCGAATCACCTTTAAAAATATTAGAACGAACATCCCCTTAAAGGACTCTTGGTTTAAATACCAAGCAAGCCCTGACGATGTGGTTCATGAGCACAAGAGGTAGTCGTATGCCGTCATTTGATATTGTGGTCAAAACAGATCTCCAAGAAGTGGACAATGCCATCAACCAAGCTCAAAAAGAATTATCACAACGTTATGATTTCAAAGGCAGCAAAAGCAAAATTGAGTGGGACAAAAAATTAGAGGTTTCTGTAGTTGGAGATGATGAATTTAAGTTGAAAGCTGTTCTTCAAATCCTGGAAGGCAAGTTTGCTAAAAGAGGGCTTTCTCTAAAAAACATTACTTACTCAAAAATAGAACCTTCCTTTGAAGGTACTGTCCGTCAGAAAATGACTTTAGCTCAGGGAATTCCTGGCGAAAAAGCCAAGGAAATTAATCGACTCATCAAAGACAGTAAACTCAAAGTGACTTCTCAACATCAAGATGAGCAAGTCAGGGTAACCGGAAAGAATCGGGATGATCTCCAGGAAGTGATCGCCCTAGTGAGAAAAACAGAGCTCGGTTTAGAGTTTCAGTTTCAAAACTTTAGAGACTAATTATGTTGGAATCCTCAAACGGAAAATCCATATTTTTTCAAAGCTTGGGTTGTGTCAAAAACCTAGTGGATGCCGAGGTGATGCTGGGTATTACCCAAAAACACCAATACTCCTTTGTAACAGAGCCAGAAAAAGCGGAAGTGATCGTAGTGAACACCTGCAGCTTTATCAACGATTCGAAAAGAGAATCCATAGATGCCATTTTGGAAATGGCCGAGCATAAAAAAGCCGGCAGTTGTAAAAAACTGATCGTGACCGGCTGCTTAGCACAACGCTACAAGCCCGATCTGAAAGTTTCCTTTCCCGAAGTCGACGCATTTGTCGGAACGGGCCAATATCATAAAATTTTGGAGTTCATTGAAGGTAAAAAAGAAGATGATTTCGAATTTCGACATCCAAAATACCTCCACAATGAAAACACTCCCAGAATCAACACTCAGCCCTTTTTTAGGGCCTATCTCAAAGTTTCAGAAGGCTGCATCAAGGGGTGTGCGTTTTGTATTATTCCTAGAATTCGCGGAACTCTGAGAAGTCGAACGATTCCATCTTTGGTGGCTGAGGCAAAAACGTTGGTGGCCTCGGGGGTCGTAGAGCTCAACCTAATCGCTCAAGACCTCACCGACTATGGCAAGGATTTGAACGACGGTACCAACTTGGAACAACTTCTGAGGGCTCTGGTTCAGGTAGATGGGCTTGAGTGGATTCGAATGCTTTATCTGTACCCCGATGAAATGTCTGATGAACTGATAGAGCTGATAGCCACGGAACCTAAGCTTTGTAAATACATCGACACACCAGTTCAGCACATCAACGACCGGATGCTGAAACTCATGAACCGAAAAGTGAAGGGCGAACAAATTAGAGAACGGCTTTCAAAGCTTCGACAGCGAATTCCTCAGGTGGCGATTCGAAGCACAGTAATTGTTGGATACCCAGGCGAAACCGAAGAGGAATTCGAACAGTTAGTTCAGTTTGTTAAGGAAGTGCGTTTTGATCACCTGGGTGTTTTCGCTTACTCACACGAGGAAAATACGGCTTCGTATTATCTGCCGCAACAACTGCCCGATGAAATAAAAAATTCTCGGCGAGACCGGCTCATGAAAGTCCAAATGGAAATTTCCAAAGAAGCTCTGAAGCAGAAACTGGGTGAAGTGGTCCCCGTGCTCGTAGAGGGCATTTCCGAGGAGTCTGAGTTTCTTTTAAAAGGACGCCATGCCGGCCAAGCTCCTGACATCGATGGCTATGTTCTGATTCGATCGGGAAGTTTAAAAACGGGCAGCATTCACCCCGTCAAGCTGGAGCGGTCGATGGAGTACGACTTCATCGGCAGCGCTGTTTAGGGTCGTGAGAACCCCTCTCGTTCTTCTCGTTCTCTTTTTTTGTCACATCATCCATGCCGATTATGCTTGGCTGCCAGAGTCACAAAACCTTTGGCTTAAGACCGGCTGGGAGATGTTTCTCAGCAGTGCCAACTACTCTCCCGATGGAGTTTCCACAGATTTAAGAACCGCTTCAAATCTCTCGGATCTTCGCCAGAACCAGTTTTTTTTAGATGCTGAATACGGTTTGGGTGATAATTGGAGTAGTTTGATTCGGACAAATTTTTTGGCGGCACAAATCCAATCTACACAAGGAACCTCTCTTTTAGCGGGTTCTGGCTTGGCTGATACCTCTTTAGGCTTCAAGTGGCAGGCTCGAAGGGAAAAGCCCGTTTTGGCGTTGGAGGTTGCTGTTGTTTTTCCGCCCTATTCCAGTACGAATTTGACAAATGATGAGCTCTCTCTGGGGGATGGGGTCGCAGGCACGACCTTAGTGGCTCATCTAGGTACAAAGACAAAACGGTTTGCTTTTTCCACTTCCCCTGGATTGCTTTTTCGTTATGGCCGCTTTTCTCACCAGGCAACGCTGGAATCAGCTATTTCTTTGGTATTAAAAAAGTTTTATTTCCGCGCTTTTCAATGGGCGGCAATTTCTCTTTCTCGAGAGGCGAGTTCGCCATCGCTTCAGGTGGGAAATTCCGAATTGGGTAGCGGAGGTTCTTTTTCTAGGCTTTCAACAGCTCCCGATTTGTTGCTTTTCGGTTTAAAAGCCGGCTATCGAATTTCTGAGAAGTTTAGGCTTGAGGGAAACTTAGCCAAAACCGTTTGGGGTCGCTCTTCAGCCGATAGCATCCGGTTTGGAGTGGCTTTGATTTCTTATTTCGATTTCTTTGTTCCTGATACTCGAGAAAAAATTCGCGAAGTTCCACTCAACCCAGATTAAATCCTATTTCTTAGCAAACTTTTTATAGAGCCACAGAGAAAGAATTAAGAAGCAAATGTTGGGCGCCCACACACCGAGCCACGGAGCCGTACCCCCAGTCAGAGCCAATGAGCTAGCCCCAACATAAGAGAGCCAATAAATGGTTCCCAGAAATAAACAGAGAATGACTGCGGTGCTTCTAATGCCTCTTTGACTGATAAGACCAATCGCAAATCCAAGCGCCGAAAATACAACACAGGCAAAGCTCATCGAAAATCGTCTGTGCCCCTCAACCAATAGTTGCCTGTACGCCGGAGTATCCGCTTTGATCTCCGCAAGCCGCTGCCTCAGCTGAGTAAAGTTATAAGATGGCGGGCTGTAATCTCGGGAACCGCCGCCAGAGGCACCCACTTCCAAGTTGATATCATACACATCAAATTCAATTTTCTTCTGGGGCCCCTGAGGATCGCTCTGATCCATGTAAATCGCCCCATCGCTCAATCGTAATGTAAGGATGGATTCTTCTTTTGGATCGCCTCTTAAAAGCCCGGCCTTTGCAGAAATGGCGAGTGGCTGATTTTCCTCTCGGCTATCGTAGATAAAGACCTTTCTCAATTCACCTTTCATAGGGGTGATTTGTTCGGCCAATATCATCAAACCAAAAAAACCCTCTTGAAAAACACCGGGACGCATTTGAGATATTACGCGCTCTCCACTCACTCGAGTGATCATCAGCTCAAAGGCGCGATTCCCCTTGGGAACCGTATACAGAGACCAATAGGTGCAAAGAATAGTAACTAATACCGACAGGGCGAGAACGGGCGTGTAGATTTGTGGCAAACTGATTCCGCTTGCCTGGAGAGCCAGAACCTCGCCCTCAGATTGCACTCGAGAGATCCCCATAAGCACTGAAAACAAAAATGCTATCGGAATCGCAATGGGCAGAAAGGACAGGAGTAGATAAGCAGATATTTTACCCACTTCCTTTAAACCCACCTGGTGGGTTACCAGGAATTCGCTGAGCCGAATTGCCTGAAACATCAACATAATCATCAGGAAGATGGCGGCACCCATAAAAAATGTCGGCAAAATCTCTTTCAACACAAAAAGGAATAAATGTGGATTTAGAGCAGTCCTTTTCGGCGAGGTCATGGTCGGAATTATAGCTCCTTATTTGCTGCTTGCTGCAATAATTTGATAAACGCCCGGTCGGACATTATAAGGAAGCCATGGATCAAGAGAGCCTTTTTTCTTCTAACAATGCCCAAACGCCCTTGGCGGAGCAAAAGAGGCCCGTTTCTTTTGATGATTTGGTGGGTCAGTCTCATATACTCAATCAACGACTGAGGAAAATAATACAGACGGATCGATGGACAGGGTTTGTATTTTGGGGCCCCCCGGGAACCGGAAAAACTTCGCTCGCAAAAATTATAGCTCAATTGACGTTACGTCCCTTTAGAACTCTCTCCGGGGTTACTTGTGGCATAAAAGATATTAAAGAAGTACTAGACGCCTCTAAACGGGACTTTCTCCAAGGAAGGCCTTCGCACGTTTTATTTTTGGATGAAATTCATCGGCTCAACAAATCCCAGCAAGATGTTTTGTTGCCTTTTTTAGAAGAGGGCAGCATTCGCTTCATCGGGGCCACCACTGAAAATCCTTCGTTTGAAGTCAATAACGCTATTATTTCTCGCTCACTCGTTTTCCAATTTGTATCGCTTTCTCAGGAGGAGATTGTCACCATTTTAAAGAAGGCTTTGCCTACTTCGCTCCGCCTGGAAGCTGGGGTTCTTGAGGCTATTGCTCAGCTCTCTGGAGGAGATGCTCGCCGCGCTTTGAATTTGCTCGACCATTTATCAGTTTCTGTAGATAAGTCGCATTCTATTTCGCTCGCTGATCTCGATTCTATCTGTAAAGCTCAACACATTTATTATGATAAGCATGGTGAGGCTCATCACCATACCATCTCGGCTTTTATTAAGAGTGTTCGAGGAAGCGATCCGGACGCTGCAGTTTATTATTTAGCTCGAATGCTTGAAGCGGGCGAAGACCCTCTTTTTATCGCAAGGCGGTTGATCATTTTGGCTTCCGAAGACATCGGAAATGCTAACCCTGCTGGACTCATGGTGGCCACGAGCGCTTTTAATGCCATCCACGCTATTGGAATGCCAGAGGGACGAATTGTGTTAGCTCACGCAACTACTTATCTAGCCTGCTCTGAAAAAAGCAACAAAAGTTACGTCGCTATTAATCAAGCGCAAGAGGAAGTAAAACGTTCTGGCAACTTAGAGATTCCCCCTCATTTAAAAAATCACAGTAGGAATTATCAATACCCTCATGACTCCCCAGCGGGTTGGGTTGCATGCGATTACTTACCAGAAAAACTTCTGGGAAAAGTGTTTTATGAACCGACAGGGCACGGGCAGGAAAAGAGAATTTCGGAGTTTTTACAGCAGAAAAGGAAGCCTAGAGGTAAAGCCTAATGCCCGCGTTACCACTCACGTCTACCAAGGCACCGGGCTTGTAGAAATCAATACTGTACGCGTTTGCTTCGATATCAATCGCGGCACTTTTGGCTATGCGCCACCTCACACCCAATCCCATTTGGCCCGCAAGACCCGTTCGACGATCGGTACCTGGCGTGGTTTGGCCCAAAAGCGTGTTTGTATAATCCCAAGTGCGAACGCTTTCTGCATAACCAGCACCAAAAAAGATAAAGGGGACAAAAGTGGATCGTTGACCCGCAAGTGAGATGTCTAGACCAATAGAGTAAATAGCTGTTTGAACTTTAAAGTTCGTCAAAATATCACTCGCGCTCAAACTCAATCTGTTTTGATATTGATTTTGAAGTGTGTAGCGCCCCTCCAGCCGAATTTGAGGGATCAAAATAACCGCCATTCCAGTAGCTCCGGAAAGAGTTTGTGTGTACTGGTCCACTCCTAGATTGGTCCTGGAATAAGCGGCCTTTCCAAACACCTCAAATGCGGGACCCGCCCATGCCGGACTGATTCCCAACATTAGAACACTCAAAATGGTTATTCGACTCAAAAGCAATCTCATACTACTATTGTAGGCTAGTGGGGAAACGAGAGAAAGGCTGGATGCGCTCATGTCGACGCTTTTTACAATGCACGCCATCAATCTTTATGATTCCATTCACATAAAGCGCGTTCGGAGCCTCTTGTCAGAGAAAATTGTTTATAGCTCCCCACAAGAGGTCGTATTTCAGTTCGGCGAAACCCGATTTTTATTCGCTTTCCGATTCGGGTCCTTTGTTTTCTTTGGATTTACTCAAGAGGAAATGGATCTGGAAATTCAAAAAATTAAAGAAGCCTTGGGACCGGGAGTAACTAATCCAACAACAGAAACTTATCAAATTGTGATTGGAGAAACTGGTAACCGTGTTGAGTTTGAATATGTGGAAATTAAAAAAGTAGGCATCGACCAGCTTCGTCTGGCAGCTGTAAGTGTTGCTCAATCAGCGGGTGTCGAATACTACGAACTCATGACCGAGCGACTACTTTTCGAAACTTCACAGCTAATGGAAAAGTTATCACGAGTGGGATCGGTTCCCCTACATACCCGACCGCTTCTTAAAATCATTGGGTCTATTGCAGCTACACGCCAGAATATCATCAGCAACCTCTCTATTCTGGATCCGCCTGAGGAAACCTGGAAAAGCAAAGAGCTAGAAAAGCTCCACCGGGAACTTCAAGGGAATTTTGATATCGACACACGGTTCAGAACACTCGATAGAAAAATGTCCCTGATTCAAGACAATTTGGAAATTTTGAGTGGGTTGGTAACCAGTCGACGAACGGTTCTTTTAGAAACCATGATTGTTTGCCTGATTATTTTGGAAATTATCCTCGCTGTCCTGAAGGGCCTTTAATCTCACCCCCTAGACCGCCGGCCCCGAACCCCTACTTGGGGTTCTTTAGCAATATCAACAATCAAGGGGCGCCCCTTGAGTTCTTTTCCGGCCATCCTATCCACGGCATGAGTGGCCTCGTCATCATTAGGCATTTCAACAAATCCAAAGCCCTTAGATTTTCCTGAGTCTCGGTCTTTGACCACGTGGGCGCTGGAAACTTGACCACATTGACTGAAAACCTGATTTAATTCCTCGTCCGTCACTTCATAGCTGAGATTTCCAATGTAGAGCTTTTTAGGCATAGATTTTAGTATTTCACCTTGGAACAGCGCGCTTCAAGCTCCTGTTGTCAATCACGGAACAACCCAGTATAAACTGTGACCATGGCAATGCGTTATATCTTAAGAAGATCTCAACCCGAAGATTTGGCTATCATCCGCAAAGATGTTGGCCAATTAGATGAGCAATTAGGTAAACCAGCGGATGGCTTAAAAAGAACTGTCGGTTTGTCGATCAGCAATTTAGAAAAAGTTAATTATTTACTGGTCACCAAAAAAATTGGAAGTGAATGGATCTGGATTTGCCCCTCTGTAGAACTAGTTGCAGAAAATGAGCCCGGCTTGTTCAAGCTGATGCAAAGATTTTCTCTGCCAGCACCGGCTCATTTAGCGCATTTGGAAACCAAAAGCTCTACTTAACTGTGACTTTAGTCATCTTATCGCCCACTTTGAGCTTCTTAACAGCATCCATCCCTTTAACCACTTGTCCAAACACAGTGTACTGATTGTCTAGATGCGGATGCGCGCCTAAACAGATATAGAATTGGCTATCTGCTGAATTTGGATCCGCCGCTCGGGCCATCGCAAGGGTGCCCTCGACATGCTTTCTTTTATTAAATTCTGCTTTCAATTTTTTTCCGGAACCGCCGGTTCCATTTCCTTGGGGATCTCCTCCCTGGGCTACAAATCCCGGGATAACTCGATGAAAAGTGAGCCCATCATAAAACTTCTGGTTCGCAAGTTCTGTGATGCGAGCTACGGTTTGTGGCGCATCTTCGGGATAAAGTTCTGCTTCAATCATTCCGTGGGCTGTTTCAATATACATCATAGCGGCTTTTCCTTTTTTGTTTTGGGCCTTTTCCTTTTTATCTGCTCCATAAAGATGGGAGCCAAACAAACTCAGAAGAAGAGTCAATGTAGTTATATTTTTTATCATGGAGAAACTGTAAGACGGGTTTAAAAAAAACTCAAGGCTATACTGAAAATGCCTGCTCAAAATCTAACAGCAGATCGTTGATGTCCTCGAGACCGACTGAAACCCGGACGAGAGTGTCATGAATGCCGAGTCTGCTCCGTTCAGTCGCAGATATTCCAGAATGAGATGTCGTACTAGGACGGGTAATCAAAGTTTCTACACCTCCCAAACTGGGAGCCACAAATGGCAGCCGTAGTTTCTTTAGAGACTGTTCAAGTTCATTGACGGCACCATCAAAATCAAAGGAAAGCATTCCACCAAAACCTTTAAAATATTTAGCCGCCAGTAGGTGATTGGGATGTTCTTCGAGTCCAGGATAATAAACTTTTTTTACTCGAGGTATTTTTTGAAGTCCTGCGGCGAGTCGCTGAGCATTTATGTTGTGTTGTTGCACCCGAAGCACCAGCGTCTTGAGGCCTCGATTCAGCAGAAAGCAAGCATGAGGATCTAAGCTTGGCCCCAAATGACAAATCATCTTTCGGATTTTTTCGATGAGCCTCGAGCCGCCTGCGACTGCGCCGGCCAAAACATCCGTATGGCCGTTGAGATACTTTGTTGCACTATGAATCACGAGATCAAAACCCAAATCCACTGGATTGAAATTTACTGGGGATGCGAAGGTGTTATCAATGATTGCCAAAGCCCCATGTCGATGGGCAATCTCAACGACTTTTTCCAGATCCGGAATTTGCAGAGTGGGATTTGAAATGGTTTCCACGTAAACGGCTTGCGTGTTGGATTGGAAATGTCTTTCTAGATTTGAGGATTCTCCAACCGAGAACAAAGAGACTTTTCGATTCCATTTCGAAAAATCATCCTTCAAGAAATAGTAGGTGCCTCCGTATAACTGATCCTGAGCAAGTAAATGGCCCTCCGGCTCCACACAAGCCAGAAGAGTCGTGGTGATTGCTGCCATGCCCGAGGCTGCGACTAGGCCAGATTCCATCTTCTCGAGCGCAGCAATTTTTTCTGCCAAGGTTTGGTGGTTGGGTGTGTTGCTCAGTCTTCCATACTTTACATCTACGTATTGCGTTTCTTCTTCAAAAACATAGGTGCTCGACTGAAAGATGGGCTGAGTTACTGATCGCTCAATCGTTTTCTCCCCAGCATGTATGGCCAAAGTTGCAAGGCCGTCTTGGGGTTTCTTACTCACCAAAAACCTCTTCTGCAATGACCTCATCGGGAAACGAAACGATCAGTTGGTCCTTTTGTTCTTTTAACGGAAGTGCACGTAATCGAGCGCCCTCACAAGGGCCTCCCACACAAAGTCCGGTCTCCATTTCATAAAGCGCCCCGTGCATCTGACATTGAAGCAACGACTTATCATGATTGAAGAAGCTATTGTCGTTCAGATCCAAAGTTACAGGAAGGTGCTGACATACGTTTTGATAAGCAAAGTAACGGTCCCCTCGACGAACTACAAAGCCTTTCACAATTTTGCCCTGTATGCGTACAGAAAAGTCGGCCGTAGATGGATCTGCCGCTAATTTTTTCTTCGAAACCACCGCAGTGGCCTCATGTGAAACTGTAATCATTCGTTTTCAAAAATTATCAGAACAATCGTGATGTTATCGGAATATTCAGTCTTGCTGGCCTCCAGACAAAGTTTTTCCAAAACCTTTTGAGGCTCCTGAAGCCCCTGCCTGAGAGTGCTCACTAATTGCATTTCACTCATTTGCTTGTAAAGCCCGTCACTGCACAGAAGCAGGGCCTGACCCGCTTTGACTTCCCGAGAATCTTCAAGAACCGTCAGCGAATGGACGCGAGTATCCAACCCTAAATAAGAAGCCAGCACTGCGCCCTGAGATTCTTCATCGTAAAACTCGTGGTCCTCAGTGAGTTGCTGAATAGCAGAACCATCAAATAAGTAAGCACGGGAGTCGCCCACATGGCAAAGGTGAGCGAGATTGTCAGTGACCTGTACAGCCGTTAGAGTGGTGCCCATCAAAGCTTGTCCGTTGCAGGACTCCAAGGCTTCTTGAAGAACTTCTTCCGCCAACTGGACGACCGCCGGTTTTAAGAGCTCTCCCGGGCGATATTTTTTTTGCAGTCCCTCAACAGCCATTTTTGAGGCCTCTTCACCTCGAAGGCCTCCCCCAACTCCATCCGCGACAGCGTAAAGTTTATTTTCGTTATTTACTAAAAAGGAATCTTGATTCGTTTCTCTTCCGCCAATGACCGAATATCCAAACCCGGTTACTTTCATAATGCCTCACTTCGAAAATGAGGTTCTTATTTTAGTTGAATTTCTAGCGGGTTAAAGCACTGAATTTGACACGATCTTTTCTCCCACCATTCCCCGTTTTCCTTCACGCGCACTTTACAAGTGCCGCAGATTCCCATTCCGCGACAGTTGAAAATCTGATGCTTTCCAAGGTAGGGGCTCAGTCCTGATTGAATCAGAGCCGTCCTCAATAGGGTGCCGTGTTGAACCGTGATTTTTTGTGTCTCATGGGCCGACGGAGAATGAATCGTAAGATCTATGGAGTTTAAAGCACTCACTTTTTGTGTGTAACAAGTGTGTAAAGATTCGACCAGTAAAATTCCATAATTTTGTAAGGTATTAATTTTTAAGGCGAATACTTACTGTATACGCTCTGGATATTGAACGGTTTTTTGCTGCGCGTTATACTGATTTTAAGTTTAGGAGTGCGCAAAATAAAGGGAGAGAAACTAGGAACTTAAAGTTTTAGCGCGTTCCTAAGCAAAGGGGCGGTAGGCTTCCCAAAGACGGACAAACCCCCGAAACCGGAATCCTACGCTGGGCCAACCCCTCGCCCGGCATGTCCAGTTTGGAGCTGCCGCCCTGTTTTTTTCTTGAGCTCATCCCCACAACTAGGTATTGGCTGATCCCATGAATTCGATTGGACTCGCTTTGGATCTCTCGGGACCTACGGGGTCTTTTGCGCTCTTTGATCAGAATGCCCCTTCTATTCCTTTGGTGGAGAAAGAGCTTCTGGGTTCTTTCACTCATTCGGAGTTACTCCTGGCTGAAATCGAACGCACACTTCGGGAGCATGCTTTCAAGTTCAAGGATATTTCAGAATGGGTGGTGAGCTCTGGACCGGGATCATTTACAGGGTTGCGGATAGCCTTTTCCACACTAAAAGCTTTTGTATTTGCTCGAGGCGGTCAATTGGTTACTGTGAGCGGGCCTGAGGCACGCGCCTGGGGTTATCTCACCGAAAAAAAACTCCCCCAAGCACCTGAATCCCTGCTTGTGCTCTCCTATCTCACCGCAGACAAATGGGTGGCTTCGGATTTTGTTTATAAGAACCAAAGACTCGTTCTAAGAACAGAAACCATCGTGAATGAAAACACGTTAGAACTGTCAAAAACATCTATCGCTTTGACTGAAGAACGTATTGCAGCCCGGTCTAAAAATAACCCAGCGGAATGGACAATCTTTCCCCTTCGAGCTCGACATCTCTGTAGTTTTTCAAGTCTGGAATCTAAAAAAGTTTTCTTGCCCCATGAGCTATCTCAAGTAACACCGCTTTATTTAGGCAGCTCCCATTTTGAATGAATTAGCGCCGGCGCCTGCTGATCCAAACGCTCACCCCAGAAACAAACATCACCAACGGCGCTATAAAGATGGAGGCTAAAATGATCACTCGGCTTCGCTGTTCAGTGATATCAAATTGGGTTTCAGCAGTACTTCTAGGACGAATCGCTATGAGGTCTTCTTCCTGCGCCAACCAACTCAACATGTTTTGAAACAAGTCCGCATTCATGCCGAATTGGCGATTCGTGTTTGATGCAAAGTCAGAATCTCCAACTACCACCATTCGAAACTCTTTCACCTTTTCAGCGTCATTCGCACCTTCCTTCTTCGCTGCTCCGCTTTTAATCGGCCCAGAAATCGCGAGCGCTAAAGATAGAGGTCCCTTTCTGTCGGTAGCCTGATTGATTTTCACTTTATCGCCTTGAAGTTCCGATTCTAAACTTTTGGCACTGGTGGAGAAAAGCACGGTGACCGTCTCTCCTTCAGCCACTGACTTGGCCTTTTCGACAGGGGTGGAGATTGGAAAAATAGCGATTTGTTTCGCGTCCCGGGTGATTTCATGGGCGGCATCGAAACTTGCTACAATGGGCGTCAAAGGGTTACCCCCCGCAAATTGTTGGAGGCTGTTGTTTTCAACGACGACCCTTTTTGGTTTCCAATCAACTCCATAGGCCGAAAGAAACTCTCGAAAAGAACTTGGGGAGTTCGGCTCTAACAAAACGAGCAGCTTTCCTCCCTCTCGGACGTATTGATTGAGCGCTTGATATTCCTTGGGCAGAAACTCGGACTTGGGTCCGGCGATCATCACCAGCTCCGCATCGGCCGGAACCCCAGACTTATCGACCAACAAGAGTTCTTCCACCTCGTACCTACTGCTCTCTAACACTTCTTTCATGGTGGAAAATCCATCTCTGGCAGTATCGGACAACAGGCGCTCTCCATGGCCGGAGATATAGTAGAGTTTTTTCTTGCCCCCTTTGGTGACGGAAATGATCGCGTTGGTCAACTTCTCTTCTATTTTAGGATCGTCAGGCCCCATGAGGTTTTCCACTCGTGCAGTTCTGTCTCCGGATTCCACAATTACCGTTCCTGCAGCACGAATGTTGTATTGCTTCACCAAGAGCGGATCCTTGTCGACATCGATAAACTCTTTTTTCAATTTCTTGGTGTAATAGCTGTATTTTGAGAAAATATTTTCAAAATCTCCTACTTGTTGCGGGTTTACAAAGGCCTTGAAAATCACATCTGTAGTAAGCCCCTTCATGAGCTTGATAGACTGATCAGAAAGAGTGTGTACTTTGTTTTTAGTAACGTCCTTTTTGAGGTCGTGATTATTCACGATCAGGTTAATCACTACGACAATCGCAAGCACTAAAAGCGCATTCAGAACTGTTCGCAACCCTAGCTGGGTCGTTCGTCGACCAAAAAGACCCTTATAAAAACCCCCGTGAAGCCCTAGATGGGCGATGAGACTCAAGCCACACAGCCCGACAAGAATCTGCCAAATCAGGGGCTCCGCGAGAATATAGGCTGATATAGCAGACAGAATTCCAAGCGCTAATGTGCCCAGAAGGGTTCCATAAAAAAGTTTTTTTCTGTTCATAATCTATCTCCAGCGATTGCTCTCAACAACACAGTGTGTGAAGTACAGCGTGATGAGTGTAAAGCTCAAAAAATATACAATGTCTTTTACGTGGATGAGCCCCTCAGAAAAACTATTGAAGTGCCCGAGTGGTGACAGAAACACCAAAAGGGGCCCCCACTCTACAAAACCTGTTTTGGCGGTAATCCCCTGGCCCAACGACTGCAAAAGCCACAACAAGAGCAACGCGATAAATGTCCAAACAGCAGCGATTGCCTGGCTGCTGGTCATCGCTGAAATGAGACCCCCGAGCGAAACGTAACAGGCCAGCGCCAAAAGAAGCCCTAAATAGGTGGTCCCAATAATGGGAAGCTCCGGATTGCCCCAGAGAATCATGAAAAAGACATAGATAAAAGAAACCAGCACCATGAACACCATCATCGAGTAGGCTGCCAAAAATTTTCCCAACACCAAATCAAACTTCCTCAGCGGTGCGGTAAATAAAAGCTCAAAGGTATGCTGCCGCTTTTCCTCTGCATAGAGTTTCATAGTGAGAAAGGGCGTTACGAAACAAAGAATGAAAGCCATGTTTTGATACAAATAAGTGGCTAGCTTATCCAGAGTAATTCCTTGTCCACCACCAAAACGCTGCACGCTATTGAAGTGTTGGTAGATATCGACAAACTTTGCAAAGATGACCCCCATGATAAACAAAAACACACCTAAAATGACATACGCTATTGGGGAATAAAAATAGGAGCGCAATTCCTTCTTTAAAATGCCAATGGATCCACTCATGATAGCGACCCTCCCTTTCCGGTGATCAACGACAGATAATATTCTTCTAAAGCTTGTTGAACAGGCGACATGCGAATGAGTCCTGACTGGCTCTCAACAACCACTTTTGAGACCTCTGCCATGATTTCTTCTTTTGCCTCGGACTCCACCACCAAACGATGAGTTCCGTTGGATATAATGTTGACCCCCTTCACTCCGGAAACAGCAGACAACCGTTGTTTCAAGTTATCTCCTATCCGTCGCACTAAAATTTCAGTCTTGATAAGATTTCCCGTTGCACCCATGGTATTCAACGCTTCTTGGGCAACAATATTACCCCTATCAATTACTATGATTCGATCACACGTAGCCGCAACCTCAGATAATATATGGGTGCTGTAGATGACTGTTTTTTCCTGACGGAGACCCTTAATAAGATTTCTGGCTTCATTGACCTGCTTTGGATCCAGGCCAACTGTAGGCTCATCTAAGATCAGCACTTCAGGATCGTGAATCAAGGCCTGCGCCAAACCTACGCGCTGACGAAATCCTTTTGATAAATTGCCGATGAGTCGTCTTCTCACATCGCCTAAATTGCAAAGCTCAATCACCTTGTCGGTTTTTTTACTCTTTTCGGATTTGGGAATCCCCCGAAGGTCTGCCACAAAAGATAAGTATTCAGTTACCAACAGCTCCGGATAAATGGGGGGAGTTTCTGGAAGATACCCGATTTTTCTTTTCACCTCGAGAGGGTTTTCAAATACATCGTAACCCCCTATTGAGGCAGTTCCACTTGAAGCAGGCATAAAGCCTGTCAGTATTTTCATCGTGGTCGTTTTTCCAGCACCATTTTGCCCTAAAAATCCCAGGATTTCTCCACGCGCCACTGAAAAGTTCAGTTGGTTGATGGCGGTTCGATCCCCGTATTTTTTTGTCAGTTCTTTAACTTCGATCATGATCTCGTTCTCCAGCCGAAGTGTTTTAATAGATTGCTGATTTTGTTATCGGGTGCAGGCCTTGTCAACGGAGGCAGGGGTGGCCTTTTTGACGCGCACAGCGAGCGGCTTTTTCCAAGTCGAGAATCCCACCACTCAACACCTTCTTCTCTAGACTAGGGACTGATTGTACTGTCGCAAGAATTAAAGAGACCACCTGTGGGGCTTTTAACTGGGGTGCAATCGACCGGACTAGCCCAACAGCTCCCGCAACAACCGCTGTCGCATGGGATGTGCCACTCCCTTCGTCCCACTGATCAAACCAGGGTTGCCAAATATCTTCGCCGGGCGCTCCCAACGAAACGTATTTGGAACTCCAATTGGCTCCTTCTAAAAGACTGTTATCCGGACTGGTGGCTGTCACGGTGAGCATATTGCTTTCAGAAAATTTGGCAGGATAAACTGAGGACTCGTTGAGATTTTCACCGTCGTTGCCTGCAGCCACCACCACAACCACATCATGGCGAGCAGCGTACTGTATAGCCGCCAATAGATCCTTGTCATATCCCTCGCCCGCAAATGAAACATTGATGACGGATGCCCCCTCTTTCACCGCATAATAAATTCCTTCGATTGCATCTTCGGTATCGCCCAGCCCCTCCCAATTGATGAATCGGATGGGCATGATAGAGCATTTGGGACAAATCCCAGCGGCGCCTTCCCCATTGTTCAAGCTTCCTGCCATAATGGCCGCCATGGCCGTGCCATGCCCGGTTCGATCCATCGGCAAATGGAACCCCTTCACAAAATCCCACCCAATCACATCGTCGATGAAACCATTTTGATCATCATCGTATCCATTAGCAGGCCAATCCGTGTTTTTACGTTTGATTCGATGGATCAGTTCTGGATGATTGTAGTCAACACCACTATCAATGACTGCCAGCACAACGTCAGCGCTGCCGGTACTCGTTGTCCAGGCCTCTTCAGCTTTAACGGTCTTCAGATGCCATGCCTGTTGTATCAGAGGATCCGGAGAGTCTGTGACTTGGGGAACTTTTTTCAATGGCGGCGGGGCCCCATGCTGTGCCCACACAGAAAAACCCCAAGTTAACAGAATAAAAAGTCGGTTTCCCCCACCCAATTTTTTTTCTCCAAGGATTAGAAGCTCTTTTTACGTGCCGCTTTTTCAAAGCGCAAGAATAAATCGACACAAAAAACATTTTTTACATGTGATTATCGGAGGTTCTGACGGGGCAACCAAACCTCTTCTTTCAGAGGTAAAAACTCCGGATGCTCCACCAATGGTTTTGGTTTGGGGAGCTCCACCTGTTGGACTCTAAAAGCATCGACCAACAAAGGAAGAAACTCTTTTGGATCCAAGCCCAACTCAGCCAAGTGGGCGCGGGCTTCCTGGCCAAACATCCCCGCGTCTGCTTTCCACCCATTGAAGGTGTCGAGGGAATATCGCTTATCCACTGGAATTTGGGCGCTTGAATTTAATGTTTTATCTAAAAGAGCTCGCACATACTTAATCTGCAGTGCCGCTAAGTACTCATCTGGAGGCGCATCAAAAAGCCTGAGTTCGACTCGGTCTGTCCCTTTTCCTCCAAACGCCGGAAACCATTCCTCTTTAGGATTTTTAATATCGATAGTCTTTTGATACTCCTCCGGCACCAAGCCAGCCATTAAAGCCGTAGCATTCAATTGCGTGTAGCCTGGCTTTCTTCCTACAAACGGATTGAAATACTTTTCCTCATACAGAAGCCGGGCTAGATCATCCCATGTCCCTGAAAAGCTACTGAGCTTGGTTTTTAAACTGGGGCTCATCTCTAAAGGATATGCTGCGGCCGTACGGTAGGGGTGTTGCCACAGAAACTGGATCATTTCTCGATTGTTTTCAAAGTAATTGAGAAAATCCACAAACTTTCTAACGCCCTGATTCTCGGGCAAATTGAAAAAGGGTTTCAGATCGATATTAATGTGCGCCCCACCCGCTGCTCGATTCGGAACCTGCCCCAGTGAGCGGTTTGCCTCATAAAGAGCTTGGATTTGTTTCATGTCCTGCGGAGCCGCTTTTGGAGAAGGAATCTCAATGTGCCCACCTTGTGGAGCGATTGGATTCCCTTGTCGGTAGTACCGCTGGATCCCGTCCCACTCCACGCGCCATTTTTTTCCGTTTTCATCGACCAAGATATATTTCACACCCAAGCCATGCCCATGCCCTTGAGGATCCTCGACACCCTTTACTTCCTGAGCCCCCATTAAACTGGCCACCTGGCTGGCAGTTCTTTCGATCCGGTCTCTTGCTTCACTTTTATTTTCTGGCGAGCCCAAAAATCGGAAACTAAATTCAATCCCTAAATCAATCTGATTTACATCGACAGGACCAGAGTTGTTAACCACCACTCCTGGCAGTTCTTTGGGTCGCGGCACCAAATAATTTTCAAACGCCTTAGAAAGCTGCGTTTCTTTTGCAAATCTGTAAACGGCTTCTTCAATCTTTTCCTGGGTTTCCTCCCATAACTTTTCATGAGATTCGGGCTTTTTAGTTCGCGCTTTTCTAGAAATATAGTCTTTGGCTATTTCAGTGAGATCTTCAGCATACTTTCTGCGGGCTGTTTCGAGCGTTCTACTAAACGCTATCGGGAGCCGCTGTTCCCAAGGTAAAAGTGGCGAGAAAATTTTATTTCTGAGATCTCTTCGATAAAACCTGTTGTCTGATCGAATGGCGGGTATGGCCGATTCAAACGCTTTCAAGTGTCGAGATTGCTCGGAGCTCAAAAACGGGGCTAGTTTTTCAATTGGCGCTGCGGGATCAAATCGATAAGCTCGAAAATCCTGGAGGCCGGAATAATCTCCGGAAGCTAATCGAGCCTGCAGCATGTCCTCCATAAAATCGCGCTTCACTCCCTTGTTGCCAGAGCGCAATTCGAAGTCTGGATAAAACTCATCGGGGTTTTGGCCGGGCATTTCAGCACGTCCTCGCATGGAACGGAAACCAATCATCCGGTACTTATCTTTCGCGTGCTCGGAATCCCCCTCCACCATCCGGTCGTGAAGACGCTTTAGAGAGGACCGTGGATATATCCCCAAAAACTCATGCCCCAACACTGAGTCCACTTCCTCGGGATTTCGCTCCATTTGGCGCCAATACAAAAACCAAGTGCCGGCATCCAATAACTCTATATATTGAGGGGCAATAGCTTCTCGTGCTTCGCGAGATTTGGGCCAAGCATGAATGATGTGTTGATGGCCAATGGGCCCTCCCAGGGCTTCCTCTATTTCCCTACGCATTTCTTGGAATGCCAGCCTGTCAGTTTCCCCACGGCTCACTAACTCATAGGAACCTAAGTCATTGGTGATTCGAATGCTTTCGGGTTTCTCCGGACCGGGCACCAAGCGCTCAAAATTCAACACTTCTTCATAAAACAAATGGCCCAGAGCCGTTTGTGTGAGCTTTTTTCTGACGTCTCCCGATTCAAACAAAAAATCAATCTGTTCTGCGGGGGTCATCCTTGCCCAGGCTGCTTTGGACATGCCTTTGCGAATGTCTGCAGGTGCCATGATCCAGGTCCTGTCGGAATCATCCAAATAATTTTTCAACATTTTAAGAAGCGTTTTTTCCTTAGTGCCCTCCGCTTCTGCCCTGGCGCGAATGTGCATTGCTCGCTTCATGTTCCCTTGGTCCAAATCAAACCAGCCCTTGGGCAATTCGGGATACCAACTGCCTTCTTTCTCAAAGGCAAAAGCCATTTCAGTTTCCGTATCTTTAGCCTTCAGAGTTAGCGACTCAGATTCAAGTTTCTGCTCTCGAAGTTTTAACCATAAATGATAACAGCTCCCCTCTTCGGAAAATGCAGTCAGCGTTACAAAAAAGAATCCAAAAAAAGCGATTAAGCTCCCGGGGAGTCTTTTTTGCGCAGATTCAAGGGGCTGTACACTCACTGTATTCGATGCTCCAATAAATTTGATGCTAGAGATGGCTGCAACTTTAGGACCTGCCCTCGTAGGCTCATGGAGGGTCATTTTGCAAAGGAAACCTCAGCGTGAAGAATGCGAGTGTATAAAACTTTGACAGTTTATGAGGAGGCCTGAAGACGCTTGGGCTTTAAATAGGGTTGGGGATCAACTGGTACCCCGTTCTTTCGCACTTCGTAGTGCAAGTGTGCGCCGGTCGTGTGACCAGTAGCTCCCACGTGAGCGATCTTTTGCCCACGAACCACTCGAACTCCCACGGGAACTGAAAGTCTGGAATTATGAGCATAAACCGTTTGGTAGCCAAACCCGTGATCCAATACGACCACTTTTCCATAGCCCTCACGGACTCCTGAAAACACAACTCGCCCATCCGCAGTAGCCACAACAGGAGATCCTAATCGGGCAACAATATCAATTCCGGCGTGGTGCTTATAGTCCTGGCTCCGTGGATGTCTTCTGTTACCGAACTTTGAAGAAATTCTTCCACGAACAGGAAGCGAGGCTGGTGTGGCCCGAACTAACCGTTCCCCTTGTTCAATGAGCGCATGTACTCGAACAATTCGGAGTTCTGCTTGATAGGAAATTTTTTGAAATTGAGAATGCCCATTAAAAGGCGCACTTTTAGGCGTTCTCCTTGGCTTGATGGGCGTATAGCTTTTTTTTACTAGAGCAATCGACAACCCTTGTAGTGTCTTTCCTATTCTAATCGCCCTTTTCATGGAGCGATCAAAAGCTCGACTTCTCTGAATCGAACTGTCTGCTTGAACCCCTGGTGCAAGAAGAAAGGATGCTAACAAAACAGTAATGACAAGTGGTTGATTCATAGTTGCTTCATCAAAGCTGCTGCAATAAGACCATCAGGCTCGCCCGGGAGTCAACCCCTAAGCATTTTCAACTTGGCAGGCTAAGGCGGTAATATTGTCGTCTCCTCCGCGTGAGTTCGCCAAATCGACTAAATTTCTCAGGCCCTGCTCTACGCCATTTTTTCCCAGCTCTCGTTCAATTTCTTCTATCTGAACTAGACCCGACAACCCATCGGTGCAAAGAAGAAAAATGTCTCCCGGTCTGAGAACTCGTTTGTAAACATCCACGGCAACTCGGTTCTCATACCCTACACTTCGGGTGATGACGTTCTTAAATTGATAGTTCTGTGCTTGGTTTGGCGTAATTCTGCCGGATCGTAGCTCCTCGTTCAGGAGCGAGTGGTCCTCAGTGATTTGCCACAACTTTCCTTCGCTCATCAAATAACCCCGACTGTCCCCCACCTGCCCTAAACAGGCCTCTCCATTTTCTATCAAGAGGGCTAGTATGGTGGTTCCCATGCCATGAAGATCTTCGTTTTGGGCCGCCTTTTTAAAAATTTGCTCACAGGAGGCATTCACAGCTTGATTCAATCGCTCTGCTGGGGGCAGCGCCCTATTCTCTTCACAAAAATCCCGAATGATTTGAACGGCGAGCTGACTCGCGACTTCCCCACCCCGATGTCCTCCCATGCCGTCAGCCACCAAAAACAGACCTGCCTCATCATCCTTTAAAAAAGCATCTTGGTTCACTTTTCTTTTCATTCCAATGTCTGTGATCGCGAATGATGTTGATTTCATAAAAACCCTCTAAAAAACAGCGTTGGTGAAACAACCCAGCCAAATGGAACGGAATCGGAACCCACTGCATAAAGATTTTTCCAAAGTTGCATCAGGTCCCACCGCGCACCAGAAAAACGAATCGGTTTAATTTTGTCTCCACGATCCATTAACCAACCATATCCTGAAGCCTGAATTTTGGTGTCATTTAAAAACTCTAAAGTGGTCCACCCCTCAATCCATATGCCCCGACCTTCATTTGCCCAGACTTGTTGCGGACTTTGGGCCCCGGGCTCAACGCTCAGAGTTTTAAATCGCAGCTTGGGCTCTTGTTCGTTTGGAAGTCTCAAGCTGTTTCCTGTGCTCCTACAATTTTCCATGCCGCCGGAGTAGGCATCGTAAAGGAACGCCCTGAGCATCCCAGCTTCCACTAACGGAGTTTTCTGAGCCGCTATTCCATCTAAATCAAAGGCCATTCCAAATGGTGTTTGTACCGCCCTAAAATCATCCGCCAACTTCAGAACACTCGAAAAGACCTGCGTGTTCAGGTCCTCCATTTGAAGTGGTCCTCTTTTTTCTCGAACTCTAGCCCCAGAAAACCAATTCCCCATGTGCTGTAAAATGGGCGCCAGCGCTCGACCACTCATGGAAAAAACGGGGGGTTCCTCCCAAGATTTGATCTCGTCCGCAGCCATCGTGAGCAATTGAGCCGCTGCCTGAAGATTCATGAGTCTCTCGGAGCGATTGCACACTCCCCAGGAGCCTTCTTGAACTTTGTCCAAAACCCAATTTTGGTGTGCGGCCCCGACCCAGTCATTTTTGGAAAGCTTCTCGGATCTGCGATAAATATCTGTTTCTAATTCCCACCACTCATACTTTTCAAGAAACCTCAAAGAGGGATCCCGGATTGCTGAGTGACTTGAGTCCCAGAACCCCGGGGGCGGTCCCTGGCGATCTCCATTGGTGATGGAGCTTTTTCCAGACCACAGTGGAAAACGAAACCATGGATCCGGATGGGATTGTTCCGCACACATTAAAGCGTCGTGAACAAGTCGATCGACTGTTCCTTCAGATAAAACACTTGCAGTAGCTATCCCGGGCTGATTTCGGTGGATCACTCGAAGCTGAACCCACCACGCTTCTTCTTGGCTCTCCACTCCCAGCCTTCCATTTTCGTGTTGGGCTCTTTTAATGTTCCACTTTTGACAAACTACTTCAAAGTCCTGCGCTACAACCAGTCGTGGGTGCTGCTTGATGCGTTCTAGAAGTTTGTCTTTCATTCCTTATGCCATTTTGAGTTTGCCCCGAAGGGCTTGAGACCAACCCGAATGCGGTGGTCGTAAAAGCTTAAGTCTTTGGTCCGCAACCTGAATCATCAACTCATCACCGTTCGAAACCTCAAAACTCACTTGTCCATCACATACTAAATACGCTTTCTCTTTCAGAGGCAGCGCTTTGATTTCAACTTTATGATGTAGCGGAACCACAATCGGCCGGGCAGAAAGTGAATGCGCACAAATTGGAATCAACACCAATCCCTCCAGTTGGGGGTGGAGCAAAGGCCCCCCTGCCGAGAGGCTATACGCGGTGGACCCGGTGGGAGTAGCTACCAGATAGCCGTCTGCTCGAACATGGCTCAACAGTTCTCCGTCTAATAAAATTTCTAACTTCAACATTGAGGTGCCTGCACCCTTAGAAAGACAAACATCATTAAAAACTACAGCTGAATCCGTTTTTCTTTTGTTGTGTTTGAGTTCAACCTTCAACAAAGGCTTTTCCTCTAACTGAAACTTACCGTCCAGCGCTGCAAGTACTGCAGGCACCATATCCTCCCGACTGGTGTCCGTAATAAATCCCAGGCTTCCCAAGTTGATCCCCATCACAGGAACTAAGTTTTTTTGTTCCATTCTGCGTATTAAGGAAAGAAAGGTCCCGTCTCCGCCGATAACTACCGCCAAACGAGCTCCGCGCAGTTCCGCTGAGTCTATTTCAGCTTTAGAATCAGGTACTTGTATCGTGTCTATTCCTTTTTTTTGTAGGGCTGCTGTAAGTTCTTTGCCGGCTTCGGCCGCTCGCTTATCTCGGGCCTTAACGCAAAGCATTATAGATGCTCGGTTCTTCATACGGCGTTATCATATCAAAAATGCCCTTTTTCGGCTCCCCTTTCGGGGTGTTTTTGTTCAATATTGATCACTTGTTACCATTTTGTTCTCCTGAACACTTGACCTTTGACACGGCACAGATAAATTAGGGGCAAGTGCAGGTAACCAATCTCTTTTTTTTATTGTTGAATTCATCCTGGTTAACAACCAAAATACGGTGATTGTCGTTATCAACGGGGTAAAAAAACATTAGGGGGAATCCATGAATCTTACTCATTTAGCTTCAGCCTTGGCCCTGGTCATCTCTGCAACTGGCTTTGGTGCCGAGTACCTCGTTAAATTGCAATCCACAGATCTTAAAACTGAACAAGAATTCATCCGCAATAATGGTGGGGTTTTGGATTTAGTAAGTCGCGAAGGCCGTGTTTATAAATGGTCCACTCCTCAATCCAACCTCAACATGAAGTGGGCCCACTCCACCCAGTTGAATCGTTCCGGAGTTGAGAAATTGGAACCTAACAAACGCCTGAAAATTTTCTTGAGCCCCTCTCTGGAAGCCAACCGGTCTCAACTCGCTCGCGCATTAAAAGACCTAAATGATGAAGAACAGGTATCTCCATCTGGAACTCCGGCCTACCCAGACAATCCGGAAATCAAGAAACCCGCTAAACAAAATACGGGCTCGGATCCTTTGCTCAGTAAGCAATGGGGAATGATTGGCACCGATGCGGCTGGAGCTTGGAAAAAAACCCCAGCGGGTAAGGATATTATCGTGGCTGTTACCGACACTGGCGTTGACTACAATCACCAAGATCTCATTTCTAATATGTGGAGAAATCCTGGTGAAATCCCTGGTGACAACAAAGATAACGATAACAATGGATACGTAGATGACGTTGTTGGTTGGGATTTTGCCGCGAACGATAACAAACCCTACGATCTCACTCTGAGTCTCATGGATATTGTCCTGCAAGGAGGAAATCCAGGACACGGAACCCACGTAGCAGGTTGTATTGGGGCCACTTTGAACAATGCCCTTGGAATCGTTGGGCTAGCCCCCAATTCCAAGATCATGGCCTTGCGATTCATTACTGAGAATGGCCAGGGTGGTACTGCTGAAGCTATTTCTGCAATCGATTATGCCGCCAACAATGGCGCTAACATCATCAATGCTAGCTGGGGTGGAGAATCCGATGGTCAAACAGAAGAAGACACGCTCCTCCGAGAAGCTATCGAGAGAGCTGGAAAAAAAGGAGTTCTTTTCCTAGCGGCAGCAGGCAATGGCCGAGCTAACGCTCAAGGGGGCGCTTCTGGGTTTGATATCGATAACGATGAGAAGCCTGTATACCCAGCTGCTTATGACCTCGATAACGTATTTACAGTGGCTGCGATTGATTCTGAAAACAATCTGGCCACTTTTTCTAACTGGGGCAAAAAGAGCGTCAAGTTGGCTGCTCCCGGGGTGAAAATTCTTTCCACTGTACCTGGAGATAAGTATCAAGACACCATCATTAATTTGGGTTCAATCGTGGTGACTTGGGACGGAACCTCCATGGCAACACCTCACGTAGCAGGCGCAGCTGCAACAGTATGGTCCATGGATCCAAAAGCAACTGCCAGAACTGTGGCAGACAAACTCATGGATTTATCCACGGATACCGCAGCTGTTTCTGACAAAGTGGCTTCTGGCGGAAGACTCGATTTACACGGATTGAAATAACGTTCAAGAACGTGAGATCTCGAAACCAAAAATTCCTTTTTGTAAGCTCTTTGGCTTTAGCCTGTCTTCTTGTATTCCCCACAGCCGGCTGGGCCGGAAGCAAAAAAAGAGCCCGCAAAAAGAACCTTAAACCGATTACTCATCCCGTTATTTTGTGGTCCCGTACACTCTCTGAAACACAGGATCCTGAACAACGCAAAATCGCCGCCTATAAGTTGAGTCAGTATTCTCAGCCGATTTACCAGGAATCGGTGATTTCTGTTTTAATTTCTTGTCTAAAAGACACCGATGTTCATATACGAGTGCTGTGTGCAAAAGCGATGGGGCGGGCTGGAAACCAAAGCAAAAAAAGCGCTCTTCGAGCCTCGCTGATCGCAGCCTTCAAGGAAGATCCCTCCTTGCGAGAAACCTTAACACGCACCTTTATTCGACGCGGAGACAACTCAAAAGAAGTGACCGACCTTCTGTTAGAAACACTTTCAAAGAGCACTGACACTCATGAGACCCTGACCCTTCTTTCTTACTTCTATGAGTTGGGCGAATCTGTTGAACCTGAAACGTTCATCCGGGTTTTTAACAAGTCGGAAAATGACAAAGTAAAACGCTGGGCCATCAAGGTGCTAGCAGAACACGGAAATGGCGAAGCAACGGTAATTGATGCTCTAGCAACGTGTGCTGAGAGCAAAGACACCCCACTGGCTTTAACTTGTCTTTCGGGGCTGCAGTCTCAAAGCAGAAAGGATTCTGCCCGAACCTGGTCTGCCCTTGAGAAAACACTCGAAAGCTCGGATCCTGACATGTTAATTGCCACTCTCGACGTTCTAAACGTTCTTCCTGAGCGAGTAAATTCACCGATGGCAAAACGACTCATTGAGATCATTTCTGAAGCCGATGAAGGTGAACTCATCGACAAGGCTGTTCTTGGCCTGGGCGTTTGTGGCGATCAGTCGTTGGCAGTTGTGGAAACTCTTCAAAGATTGCTGACAGATAAATCCTCCCAGGAATCAACTCGGATTCATGCTGCTTTGGTCTTGGGTAAGCAAGCGAGCCTTCAACCGGAATCGTCTCAAGAGGCGCTAAAAACTTGTTTTAAGAATAGCTCTACTCAATCTCTGAGAACTGCCTGCCAACTTGGATCGCAGGAGCTGACCCAACGAAGTAAAGACCTCTCTAGATACCCAGCATCTACCGCAAAAACCAAACCGAAATCATGACCGAAGATAGGGTTTGAGCGCAGAGGGAATGCTGAACGTTCCATCTGCGTTCTGATAGTTTTCCATGATAGCCATTAGAGTCCTTCCAACAGCTAATCCGGAACCATTGAGCGTGTGACAAAAATGCGGCTTACCTGTTTGCTTGCTTCGATATCGAATTCCAGCCCTGCGAGCCTGAAAATCACCAAAGTTGCTGCAACTAGAAATTTCCATGAACCCCTGAATGGCAGGAGAATAGACTTCGATGTCGTATGTTTTTCTGGAACTAAATCCTGTATCACCCCCACACAAAAGCATCACGCGATAAGGCAATTCCAGCTTTTGCAAAATGGCCTCTGCATGTGCGGTGAGTTTTTCATGTTCCGCCTCCGACTGCTCCGGCGTCGTTATTTTGACGAGCTCTACTTTGTTGAATTGGTGCTGCCGCTTCAACCCTTTGGTGTCCTTGCCATAGCTTCCAGCTTCCGAGCGAAAGCAGGGTGTGTAAGCTACATAACTTTTGGGCAGATCAGACTCGTCCAAGATTTCGTCTCGATGGTAATTAGTTACTGGAACCTCAGCAGTTGGGATCAGGAAAAAATCAAATTTTTCGATCCGAAAAACATCCTCCTCAAACTTAGGAAGTTGTCCAGTCCCTATTAAAGCTTTCCGATTCACCAAAAAAGGTGGGATCATTTCTTCGTATCCTACATCCCCATGAGTATCTAACATCATTTGGATTAGGGCTCTTTCAAGTCGAGCCGCTTGCCCCTTCAGAAAACAAAAGCGCGCTCCGGTAACTTCGCCTGCCTTTTTAAAATCTAGAATGCCCAAAGCCTCGCCTATCTCATCATGCGTTTTGGGCGTGAAACTCAGCTTTCTCGGCTCGCCCCAACTACGAATTTTTTGATTCTCCTCGCTCGATCGACCTGCTGGAACCGTAGCGTCGAGTAGGTTGGGAAACTCAAACAGAACTTGATGGAGCTTTTCTTCGAGCTGGGCAAGGACTTCATCTTGGGCCTTGATTTCGGCTGCGACCCGTTTCATTTCCTCGAGTATGGGGCTATCATCGCCGCCTGATTTCTTGACTCGTACAATTTCCTGAGAAGCCTGGTTCCTCTTAGCCTTTAAGCTTTCAACTTTTTGGATGAGCTCTCGGCGTTTCTCATCCAAACCCGATACTACCGGCAAAAGGTCTAGCCCCGGCTGGTAATTCCGTTTCGTCAGAGACTCTCTGACTAAATCAGCTTGTGCTGTTAACGTTTTTACATCCAACATCTCTCACTCCTCAATCACGGATTTTTGTAATAGCTGTTTTACTTCTCCTGCCTCAGGAGCGTTGCCATTTTTGCTAAGAAAATAATTAAAGTCTTCGGCAGCTTCACGGTATCTTCCCAGCGCGTTGTATACATACCCACGCTCTAAACGAACTTCTGGATTCTCTGGGTCCAAAGCCAGAGCTGAGCGAACCGCACCTTCAGAGACCTCGACTTGATTTGTTGCACGATAACACTTGGATAACAACACCAAGCCTTTAACTCGATAAGTTTTCAGTCCGGTCGGTTCCACTCTCACACCAGAAGGAGTTCTCTTATCTGCCACTTTCTTTTCAACAGCCAAATTGACCACCCCGCCCAACTCCTTGATTGCTTCCTGATACTTCTTATTTCTCATAAACATTTCTGAAAGTTCCAAGAGAAACTGATAGTTCTTTGGATTCGCTCTCACCTCTTTTGTCATCTCCGCGATAGCCAAATCTCTTTCACTCAACGCTTCGTAGCTCATCGCAAGAAGTCGCTTGGCCCCAGGATAAGAAGGAACGACTTTAAGAAGTCCTAGGAGCAGGTCGCGAGCCAGAGCATATTCTCTTCGCTGAAAGAGGATCTCGGCGGCATAAAAGTATCCCTCCCCATTTTTGGCATCTAGATCTGAGGATAATTTAAATTCCGCAATAGCCTCATCTAGCTTTCCTAAACTGGCTAGCGCGCGGGCCAAGGAGAGTCGAATTTTGGAATCTCGCTTATCAAAATCCAGAGCCTTCTGATAGTACTGGACGGCTCGATTGAATTCCTGATTGGCCGTGTATACCTCTCCAAAAACCCAAAGGAGGTTTGGGTTTTTGGGATCCGCTGACAGCATGTTCCTTAAAAACTTAACTGCAAACATTTTCTCAAAAGTAACCACTTTTAACTTCAACCATTCGGCCAGAGCATCGTAATTACTCGGATCTTTGCTATACGCTTCTTCAAAATGTCTGAGGGCGGCTTTTGGATTTCCTGGATCAAACAGCTTATAGAGCATCCCTTGATAGTAGGAGACCTCGCCCAGGTTAGGATTAAAACTTCTGGCGGCTCTTAAGCGCTCGGTGGCTGCCCGAAAATCTTTTCTAGAAAAAAGATGTTTGCCCAAAGATAACTGTACGTTTGGATCCTCTGGGGCCAATTCTTCTGCCCGCTGGAGCAACACGAATGCTTTATTCAGATTCGATTGGGCCGTTTCCAAAAGACCCAGCTTGAGATAGGCGTCCACTTCGTCAGGGGCCACTTGAATTGCTTTTTCGTAGGTGCTGGCCGCCCAACGAAACTCTTCCCGAGTTCTGGCAAGAGCCTCTCGAGCTTCTCCAAGTCGATACCACAGCCTTCCTATTTCAGGATAAGTCCAGACAGCTCCTAAATAGATCCCCTCAGCGCGCTCAAAATTCTTGGCCTCCATTGCCTCCTGTCCAATGCGCTCATAATAAGGGGCTGTTGCAAGCACCTGGGCTTGTGCAGATTGAATTTCTTGAGCAGAAGGTGCAGACCCAATTTTGGGTAATAGCGATGGATGAAGCTCTTCTGAAAACTCGTAGGAAAGACTATAAAATTGTTTCGCCTCCGTGGGGTCACTTCCCAGCTCAGAGAGATTGCCTGCTCTCCAAAGCGTATATCCTGCTATTTTTTTTGGTGCCATCACCGAGAAACGGGCACCCAAAGAATAGAATGCTTTAGCCGATTTAAGATCATTTTTTTTTGTAAAAATATCGCCCATCAGAACATAAGTCGGCGCATGAACTGGGTTGATCTGAATGATTTTTTGAGAAAGTGCCCAGGCCGACTCAAGCTGCTGTCGTTCGTAGAGTGTCTTGGCTAAAAGGTAGCTTGCTTTAACGCTTTGCTGACTCCAGGACAAAATCGACTCTAGCAGTCGCTGTGCGTCCTCGAACTTTCCCTCAGCTACCATCCACTCAGCTTGAATGAGGAGGTTTTCAGGGTTGAGCGAATCAGTCTCAATAGCCAGATCTAACTGTTTTTGGCCGTCAGAAATTTTTCCTTGGCCTCGAAGTGCGACCGCCTCTGCTCGATAGAAAGAAGTGCGCTGCGGCTCAATGGTACGCCCACGATCGATTGTTTTTTTTAAAAGTTTTTGAAGGGCTTCATCTGTGGGGTTTTCCTCAAGAGATCGGGCGATGGCCATGGCGGCCCCGTCATATAGCTCGATAGCCTGAGGATTTGCCTCGAGCGCTTTGCGGTAGTATCCCACTGCTTCCTGATACCCTAGAGGGACATCCATCTGAACCGCCTGCTCCGCACTCAATCTCAAAAATATCTTCTGGTCTTCCGGATCCTCCTGGAAAATCTCCACGGACTTAGCACGCGCATCTTCCATAGATGCATTCAGACCCTCTCCCGTTTTTTCTTTGCTGGGCTCTCCCGATTGATACAACAGGAACGTCAGGAGCCCGACAGAGCCCCAGATGAGGATTTTCTTTCTGTTTGGTTTTTCCGGCCCTACTGTTTGATTCGGAACTTCGGCGACAGGCTCTTCGAAATCGTGGTGAAGCGGCCTGGAAAGTGCCTTGGGATCGACAGAACCCTCTTCAGGGAATAATTCTTCTAAATCATTTTTTGAAAGGATGGGATGCGCATGTGCGAGTTGTTCAGTCGCATCCTGCCTATCGTTCCCCAATCGTGAGGTTTGAGAGTCCCGAGGCTCTGATACTCCCTCAACATGGGTTGGCCCCTCTTTTGGTGGACTTTCAAAGAATACATCTCTCTTTTTTGAGGACCCCATGCTCTCGAAATTAGGGACTGACTCCTCGGCGGGCTTAACTCCTAGAGCTTGATGGATCAAGGCATCGTAAAAAATAGGATAGCTCGAAATTTTCTTCCAATTGAGGCCCGGAAATAGCGCTGCCTCATCTTCTCCGCTCAATTTGCTTTTTCGAATCTGATTTAAGATCTCGAGTTCCGAAAAATCGCCGAGCGTTTGATGGAGACGGTTACGAACTAAATAACGATTTGTTTTTGGTGGGGGCACAGATCACAATTTTACCAGTGAAACCAAGCCTTTCCAAGCGTTAGGTCAGCTGAGCGTAGCGTTGGCGGAGCCTGAAATTCTCACAAAATTTACGGACACATGCGCTATTCGTTCCAGATGTCCCAAAAGATCCAAATGAACAGAGGTGGTATCCAAACTTTCTTTCACGCCGCGATGAAGTCGCTGCACATGTTGCTCACTCAAATCAATGGTCATATCCTGGATCTGCTCATTGAGAAGGTTTAGTTTTGAAAGCACAGTACGGTCACGAGTGGAAAAATAGGCCGTCGATAGTCTCAGGCATTCCACGACCTTTTGATGAAACTGCTGAAGTTCAGCCCAGCCTTCTTTGGAGAACACGTAGCCCTTTTTAATGTTCTTCCTCACCAGCTCCAAAATGTTCTTATCAACAATGTCCCCGATGTTTTCCAAATCGTTAGTGCGCAAAACCAATTCAAACTCTTTGTGAACCTGTTCAGCAGTCATGTCTTTTTGCGAAAGCTTCGTCAGATACATCTTAATACCCCGATTTAGAAAATCGGCCACTTGATCCATTGCTTTTATTTCTTCAATTTCTTTCTGACTCCCGCTACTAAAAGCGCTCAAACATTTCTCCACCATTTTCTGGGCAATGTCGGAAAGTCGTAGAATCTCTCGTTGGGCTTGGGCGAGAGCCAGTTCGGGCGCATCCAGTGTTTTTTGATCCAGGTAATGAAAAGTGAATTCCCCCTCAGACGCTTTAGGAGGAACCAACTTCCGAACAAGTGATACCCCCCAAGAAATAAACGGCAAGAACAAACCGGCTAGGGCCACATTAAAGAGCGTGTGTGATGTGGCAATTTGTCTGCTCACATCGCCGCCGATTTTTTCAGAGGCTTCTGCTAAATAGCGACTCAACGGTAATATGATGATCACACCGATTAGTTTTGATAGCAGATTCCCAAGAGCCGCCTGTTTGCCCAAAACGCCGCCTTTGAGACTGGCTAAATAAGCAGTCATCGTGGTGCCTAAGTTAGCTCCCAGGACCCAAGGAATAGCTTCATAGACTGTGGAGTTGCGGGTCATCATCAAAGACATCACAAAGGCGATAGTAGCAGCACTACTATGAACGAATGCTGTAATGAATGCTGATACCGCCAAGGAAAAAATGGGGCGATCCTTAAAGTAGTTGATGGAGAACTGAAACAGTTCATTGCTCTCGAGTTCTTTTCCAGCAGAAACGACCATCGACATCGAGAAAAAAACCAAGCCTAAATATAAAAGTGCTTTAGCAACTCGACTGGTTTTCTCGGACTCTGAAACAGTATCTAAGATCACCCCGGAGGCGATGAATAGGAGACCATACTTTGAAACATTAAAGGCAACTAGATGGACAATTACAGTGGTTCCAATTGCGGCCCCCAACATTACCGAGAAGACTTGTTCCAGGCTGAGCAATCGAGAATTAGCTAGTCCAACCAACATGACAGTCACAGCGCCGCTGCTACTGAGCAGCATCGAAAGTACTGTCCCCAACAGAACACCAGAAAAGCGGTTGCCTGCAAAATTATTAATCCAAGCCCTAAATTTAGACCCCGCCAAGAACTGAACGCTTTTGGCAAGTTCGTCGATTGAGAAAACAAGCAATGCCGTTCCGCCGACTAATGTCATTAATTCAGGAGTCATCATGTGAGCAAACTATGAACAAATTGTTCCGGGTTAAAAGGAATGAGGTCCTCATCTGTTTCACCAACGCCAATAAATCTCACGGGCACCCCAAGCTCTTGAGTCACGGGAAGGATACACCCCCCTTTTGCTGTACCATCGAGTTTAGTAACAATCGTTCCGGTCAAACCTAGTGTTTGCTGAAACTCTCGTGCTTGCGCAAGAGAGTTCTGACCGAGAGTACCATCAAGTACCAACCACGTTTCATGAGGTGCCTCTGGAATTACTTTTTTAATCACTTTTTGTATTTTTTTAAGTTCATCCATCAGGTTCGATTTCGTGTGCAATCGACCCGCAGTATCCAAAACAACCACATCCACACCGCGCGCCTTTCCTGCTGTGACAGCATCAAAGGCAACTGCGCCAGGATCTGCACCTTCGCGTCCTTTTACAAAGTCTACACCAACGCGTTCGGCCCACACCTGCAATTGGGAAATGGCACCGGCTCGGAAAGTATCCGCAGCTCCCAGCAAAACCGACTTTCCTTGGCTCTTAAAATATTTGGCTAGTTTTCCTATGCTGGTCGTCTTTCCGGCACCATTAATTCCAACGATAGCAATGACCAAGGGCTTGTGCTCCTGAGCCAGTTCCACAAGATCCCTGTGAGGGACAGACAGCACTTTGATCATCTCAGTTTGGATCAGCCTTCGGGGAGTTTCTCCGTTCGCGACAGGCTGGGCCCGAAGCCTATCTAACAAAAGTTCCGTTGTTTTTGCCCCAACATCACCGGCCAAAAGCGATTCCTCCAATGCTTGTAAATCAAAGGCTTGAGAGGTTCCAAACAGTGCCTCTCGGGTTTTTCTGAGTTTATCTCCTAACGTTTGATTTTCAGGTGAACCGGAGACTGGAGATAGCTTCTCTGGGGGTGTTTTTTTTCTGCTTTTACCCCGCCAAAAACCCACTCCCCCTAAAACGAGAGCTAATCCCCCAATAACAAACACAATTTCCATACTATTCGATTAACTCGGGTTGGGCTCGCTGGCAACTTGTTCTGTGGATTCGAGAAATCGATACAGGGTCCGTGGATGTACTCCTAACAGCTTTGCCGCCAGCTTTTTATCTCCCTTGGTTGTTTTTAGGGTCTCGGCCATGAGCTGTTTTTCTACTTCTCTCAATGGCACTCCAATCGGCACAGTCATGGAACGACTGGGGGCAGAAGATGCGATTTCAGAGGGCAAATGCTGAGTCTCTATTGTGTTCCCTTTGCCCAAGACCACCAGGCGCTCCATCAAATTTTGAAGCTCTCTTATGTTCCCTGGCCACGAATAGTTTTCTAATGCGGCCACTGCCTCAGGTGTGATCATTGGCATCTGCCGACCATTTTTTTTTGCTGACTCCTCAAGGAACCTGGCAATCAACAAGGGAATATCTTCCCGGCGCTCGCGCAGCGGAGGCATTTGAATGTGGATCACATTCAACCGGTAATAGAGGTCCTCTCGGAAATGGCCTTCGCGCACCGCCTTTTTGAGATCTGTGTTTGTGGCGGCCACTACGCGGAGATCCACTTTATGCGTTTCAACTCCCCCGAGTCTTTCAAATTCGCCCTCTTGTATAAGTCGAAGCAGTTTTCCCTGGAATGAGATGGGTGCAATGCCAATTTCATCTAGAAATAATGTGCCTTTATCAGCTAGCTCTATTCGGCCCTTCTTCCTCTTCTTGGCATCGGTGAATGCCCCCTCCTCATAACCGAACAATTCAGCTTCCAACAGATTGTCTGGGATGGTGGCACAGTTAATTTTTGCAAAAACGTTCATTTTCCGAGAGCCATTCCTGTGGAGCCATTCTGCCAAGAGCCCTTTTCCTGTACCGCTTTCACCATCCACAAGCACTGTAGCGCTACTGTTGGCGGCCTGCTCAGCAGTTTCCATCACGCGCGCAATGGATTGCGACCTTCCAATAATTTCTCTGCCGTCTGAAAGTGAGTGCTGTGCAAGTTGCTCTTTAAGCTCCAGGTTTTCGCTCACAAGCTTTCGCCTTTCCAATCCGCGATGAACCGCTCGCAATATTTGGAGCCGCTGAAGTGGTTTGGTTACAAAGTCATAAGCACCTTTTTTCATTGCTTCAACTGCTACTTCAACAGTTCCATAGGCCGTCATGAGAATAACTTCTACATGGGGATCGAATAGTTTTACCCCTTCTAACAAATCTAACCCGCTCCAGTTGCCCATTCGCAAATCGGTAATGAGGATGTCTGGGGGAGATCTTCGCAGCGCTGGGAGTGCTTCGGCGGGGTCCTGAAACACCCAAACCTCTGCACCGTCGCTTTTTAGAATTCGCTGAAGAGATTCAAGGTTGGGCTTTTCGTCATCTACGATAGCCACACTATACTTAGCCATAAGAACTCCTAAACCGGAAATTGGAACATAAACTTTGTTCCCCGACCCACTTCGCTTTCACATTCCATTGCACCATTCAGCTCCTCAACAACTTGCTTCGTGAGAGAAAGACCCAATCCAGTTCCCTGGGACTTGGTTGTGAAGAAGGGAGTGAAGCTTTTCTTTTTTACCGCTGGGCTCATGCCACAGCCAGAATCTTTAAAGACAATTCGAGTGGTGTTCTGTTTAAGCTCGGTCTTCACCTCCAGCGTACCCCCACGAGGCATTGCCTCCTTCGCATTTTTCACAACATTTAAAAAGGCTTGTTTCAATCGAGCTTTGTCACCACGAATGAATAACTCCTCTGGCCAGAAATCGGTCTTAATATCAATTCGGCTGCTTTCATCTCGATCAAAGTGGACTATTTCATTGATGAGCTCATGCACCGGGGTCATCTTTGAGTTTTCAACACCCACTCTTGCCCTCACCAAATGCCGCTCGGTAATGTCATTGAGCCTGCGGATCTCTTGAGAAACTGCCGATAGCGTTTCCTTCACTTCATTGTTGGATCCCAGCAATTCATTTTCTAGCCAATCAATATTGAGTGAGATTGAGTTCAGTGGGTTCCGTATTTCATGGACCACCTCTGCTGAAAGTTCTCCAACAGCGGCCAAACGCTCTGATTTCAGCAACTCTTTTTGTTGTTGCTGGATTTGCTTGTCGCGCTCCTTTAGGGCGGACAGCATGCGGTTATACTCTCGGGCCAGGACCGATATTTCGTCCTGGGAGTTCCCCTCAATTTTAAGGGTTTGATCCAGATCTCCCGTAGATATCTTTTTTAGGCTCGTAATTAACTCTGGAAGGGGATTTAAGACACGATAGCTCAACCACAGAGCTGCGCCTCCCAGAGTTAAAACTGCTGCTGCTAAGGCAAAACAGAGCAAGACGTTTTCCCGGGCCTCTTTTTGTACCGCCAACGTGATCATTTGACATTCATCCTCGGCCCTTTTTGCAAGCTCAACCAATCCCGAGCGGATTTGCTCTAACTTGGATTCGAACATGTGTTGATCCCTGGTAGTTAGAAAAAATTGGAACTCTTTTTGAATTCGTTCTAGGGCATCCACCAAGGGCTTAACAGAAGCGTCGTGGGTGTTGTTTTCTGCCAAGATCTCTGCAGCTCGAGCGAGCTTCTTTTGTATCACAAACGGGTACAGATCGCGGCCCATGCGATGGAGCGCCCCTGTTTCCTCGGCACCCTGTGCGCCAAAATAAAATCGGCGCATATCATCTGATAGCGTTTGTAGATTGCTCTGAATTTGAGCAACTTGACGAGAAAAGGGCATGAAAAGGTCGTTCACCAAACCTAATCGCTGATTTGATTGCTTCATTCGCTCATACTGAAAGAGCGAAGCTATCGCAAAGAACGATAGCACAAGCAAAAGAGCGCCCATTATTTTATTACGGATGCTCATGCATTCTCTTTTTTAGACTTCGCTTTTTTTTAGAACACGAAACGAAGTGTGCCGCCGTAGACGGTATCTGAGCCCTCAGTCGTGCCTTTTGTCATTTGAGCGGAGAGATCTAGCTTTCGCCAAACAAGGCCTAAGCGCCCAGCCATTGTGCTTGCCTTGAGGCCTCCCGTGGTCACATCGTTGTATTGGCCAGCCACGTACCAGGCGGAACCGTTATAAACGAAAGATCCGGACACCGTGTGATTTTGTCCGGCGTTCTCTAAGTCATCCATTCCATAGGAAGCCTCCATCATGACGCCCCCTTTGAAGGCATACCCTAAACCCACTTTTCCGCTTTGAGAGTTCGTTTCTCTCCCCAGGGTGGTAGTTGCACCCAATCCCATGACCCACCCTTCACCATGACGACCAAAATTGAAATTTACCTGCCCACCCACAGAGTCTGCGCCAACTACATTTTCAAGAGCGCGCGTATAAACTGCGCCGACCGTAACGCTGTCCTTCACTAAGGAAGCACCCGCTTGAGCTTGGAGGACATCCAAACTAGTGACTGGATTATCAAGTTCAGAGCCGATTCGGGTCACTCCCAAACCTAAACCAGAACCCCCTCCGGCCCAAACGAATGAAGCTGTTCCGGCTTGAGTGTCAGAATTGTCCATTTTCGAATAATTGGCTTCGAGACCTACTCCCCGATTCAGCGCCATCTGTCCACCGTTCACGAAACTGTTTGCATCGGGAAACAAAAATCCCAGCCCGCCCCGCAAAAAAGCGCCCTTCTTATCTGCCCATGCAGGGATAACTAGACCAGCCATGAGTGAAAGAACTAAAAATTTTTTCATAGGAACTATCCTCCTAAAAGTGTTTCCATTTTTTTTGGATTTGTTGGGAATGAATAATCTAGAAAACCTTGTCTTATACCTTAATGATAGGGCTTTTTGACAATTTGTACAATGGCCGTGCGTCTTGTACCGGGAAAGGTTTTGTTGGCGCGCCGCGATTTATTCGGGTACATTGCGGAACTGTTATGGGCGGTACTAATCCTTACATTCCACAACCTAAGGTTACTAAACCTTCTCGTACCTTTAAGGTCACCTTTGCAAACGTTGGAAAGACCGTAGAGGTTTCTCCAGATAGCCTGACTTCTGGTACGGGTCTTCCGGGTAGCGTTCTGGATATCGCCCTAAGTCATGGAATCGATGTAGACCACGCCTGTGGGGGCGTCTGTGCATGTTCCACCTGCCATGTATGGATCAAATCGGGAAGTACTAGCTGCTCAGACCCTACAGATGCTGAAAACGATATGTTGGACTTGGCCCCCGATCTGAAGCCTTCCTCTCGACTTGCCTGTCAATGTGTTCCTAACGGCACTGAGGATTTGGTGGTGGAAATCCCTTCCTGGAATCGTAACTTAGTCAGAGAAGGCGATTAATCGGTAATCCCTGAAGTATCAGCGGCCAATGTGACCACACTTGCTGTGTCGTGATTTAAAATGAACGAATCGTAAAAGGCGTCCAAAGTGCGTTGTGGATCGTGTTTCTTCAAATAATCTAAATTCATATGACAAATTCGATCTCGATCCTGTTGAGACATCTGCCGAGCCTCCTCAATGACCCTAATGACACCAGACACGTCATCATGAGCAACTGGGGTTCCCGAGGGACAAACAAATAATAAATCTCCCACATGGCTGTCCCGGGGTCCGACAAATAGAAATGGTTTTCCAGCGGCAAGCACGCTGTACACTTTCGAAATGTGTACCAGACCCGACATGCCAGGCCCCATCACCACGCAATGCAAATCGGCAGATCCAAAAGAAGTTTTGACGCGATCTCGGGGCTGTAGTGGGAGCTGAATAATGTTCTCCAGTCCAAACTCCTCTTTCCACTTTCTAACATCTTTTGTTCGAAGGCCTGCACCAATGAAAACAAAGGCTATGTCAGTTCGATCTTTCAGTCGTTTTGCGGTCTGAAGGAGCGTATCCAGAGGATGGACCACGCTGTGGTTGCCAGAATACATCACCACAAACTTGTCTGATAAACCATGCTCCGATCGAAACTGTTTGACCTGCTCTTCATGTCCGGATTCTCTGGGTTTAATCACAGACCACGGGGGAACCACCATCACCTGACTCGGATCTGCGCCATGCTGAACCACTCGTTCCTTCATCCATCGATCGAGCACCACAATTGACGATGCACCTTGCAACGTTTTTTCAAAAATCCAATTCAAAACCCGTCCTGGGATGGAATGACGATTGAGATAGCCCACTTCAAAGGCAGCATCAGGATTGATATCCATCAACCATTGAACAGATTTTCCGCCCTTCATCCAACAAAAAACCATTCCGAACAAACCAATTAGCGGTGGCGACGTAAAGCTAATCACCACGTCTTGCGGCTCGAATCTCACCAGCTTCAATGCCAAGGAGCAAAGAAAGGTGAAACTGTCTACGATTCGGAAACGAAGCCTAGATTTTCCAAAGCCGGTCGAACGCACTCGGAAAATGTGAACCCCCTTCCAAACCTCATGGAGTGGAAACTTCCTGCGACGATCTTCATACGCACGATGGTCGACGATAACTGAAACTTGATGGCCCTTACCCTCCAAAAAAGCAGCCAAATCAGTCAGTTGTTGAGATGTAGCTACGTTATCCGGGTAAAAAGTTTGATTGAGCAGGAGTATTTTCATCGAAAGTCCTCATTATCGCACATTTTCCAGTTCTTTGAACCTTGTCGATCGATTCGCGCCGCGATATACGAGAACTATGCGCTTTTTCTTGATGAGTTTATGTCTTTTGTGGGGTGCCGCGTCCGTTTCTTTATCAGCACCCATTCCCAATTTAAATGCCCGGGACCAAAAAGACCGCCCATTTCAAGCACACTCCCTCAAAGGGTCTTACATCCTCATTTCTTTTGTTTTCTCCAGTTGCCCAATGCCTAAAATGTGCCCGCTTACGATGCGCCTGAATAAAAAAACGCAGGATCTTTGGAAAAAATCCATGAAAGCGCCCCTGAAACTTTTGATTGTGACTCTGGATCCGTTGGGAGATACGCCCGCTATTTTGGATGCATATGGAAAGCGCTTCGCGCTAGAGCCCGAATCTACCTTTCTGGTCACCGGAGATACTCAAGCACTCACGGACTTTGGTTCTTTTTTTAATGTTGCTGGTTGGCCCTCTGGTAACACCACCGTTCACAATTTAAAGACTATTCTGGTAGGGCCCGATCTCGAGGAGATTAAGCAGTTTAAGGAAAATGAGTGGACTCCAGAGCAAGTGCTTTCCGAAGCGAAAACCCATTTAAAAAGAAAAGGCCAATAGCTTGTTTCCCGAAGCAACGCAACAAAGACCGCCTTTGGTTTGGTTTGATGACTTTGTAAGACGATACCTTCTAGGAAAGGATCATCCTTTCAAACTTAGGATTTTGCGGTTTTTGTTTCGGGTCTTTGGTATTCGGTTACGAGTTCCCTTCTCTCGTGGGGCGCTGATTTCTTTAGACCCGTTCGATGGCGTTCAATCGACCATTCTCAGATCTGGATATTACGAACCCGAGGTTTGGGAGGCCTTGGAGGATCGTTTGGTTGAGAATGAGGTTTTTTGGGATGTGGGCGCTAATATCGGCTCTGTTTCTCTACGTGCCGGCCTCTGTTCGAAAGTAACCCAAGTTCACTGCTTCGAACCAAGTCCCACCAATTTCTCTGTGGTGAAGCTCAATGCAAAACTCAATCCTCAATTGCCTCTCGTCCTTCATCAAATCGGCTTGAGTGATCGTGAGGAGGTGTTGAGATTAACCCAAGGGCCCCCCGAAAATAGTGGCGCCACTAAATTGGAGCGGACACCGAGACCACTGGGTCTTTTTTCAGTAAAATGCAAGACCGTTGATCAGGTCATCCAAGAGGGGCTTGCTCCTGCTCCGACATGTTTAAAAATCGATGTCGAAGGAATGGAAATGCAAGTCCTTCGAGGTGCTGAACAGTTATTCGCAACAAATCCCCCTAAGGCGTTGGTCGTAGAAGCCCCGAGCACTGAGTGTGGCGATCTCAATCACCCGGAGCTCGGTCATTTTTTGACGTCGCGGGGTTACCAGATGAAGCGTCTGAATAGGGTCTATGGGAAAATAGAGTCGGTCGAAAACTTTTTGTTTTTTTTGGATGTGGCCCCCACGGAAGCCACAACTTAAAATCGAGAAATACAACAGAGGTTATCTATCCGCTCCGCTTGAGATAAATAGTGGAGCGGCAAGTACTGACACTGACCGATAAATCCCGGTGAGTTTGCCCTCCGCATGATTTCTGCCAGTTTTTCGGGATGAGTTCCGGTGACCACTCGAAAAAAGGGCTCTTTGGTTTTGGCAAAATAGGGATAGGTTAACTCGTCAATCACGAGATGCTGAGTTTGCGGACCGTCTTGAATCCCACACCGTTGCGCTAGTGTATAGACTCTTTTTTCTCGCTCCTTTAGGCCAAACGACGAAATCCAGACGCCGGCGCGAGACCCCTGAAATTGCAACTCTTGCAACCAAGCAGTTTTCGTCGCAGGAATTAATTGAAGCGCCAGAAGCGTAATGCTGGTTACGACGGCAAAAAAAATCGCCCGCACAAATACTCGATCCAGCCACACAAACCACCGAGCGACAGGCAACCCCCGGCCTCCAATCAGCACTCCCATAATCACTAGGATGGGTAGTACCAGGTGACTTTCATAAAAGTTTTTTCGCCCTTGAACCAGCGCCATAGCCACAACGGCAACGAACAAACCGAGAGAGGCTATTAGAGGGTAGTCTTGCCGCCATCGGTTCTGCCGAGCCTTTAAAACACCTGCCACGTCTAACAGCCAACGAAAGAGCCAAAAGAAGATGAGCAGCTTGATGAGTTTATTTACTGCATTTACTAGGAATGCCAGCGGCGGCCAGGATGGCATTTTTGCCTCGTAAAAATTGTCTATGAAGAGTGCGCTGTGGATGTAAGCAGTCCACCGATATAAATTTCTGATGCAGGCTACAATCGATTGCAAAGGCTGCTGAATAAAATCGGAGGGCGACAACATATTAGACTTCATCCAAGCTAAAAAATCCGGGTCCATTGGGCACTGGTTTTTGTGGCTATAGAAGAGGTAGCTGCTCGCTGCTGCCGTGACAGAAGCAACACCCATCATCACCCTCAATGAAGTGGAAATTTTCAGAAACCAAATGGCAGCAAGCACGAGCGGAAGAAAGAACAGTCCTTTCAAGTGATGAAAAAAAAGGGCGTTGGCAGCTAGAAAGAAACATAAGAACACTGCGTGCTCTTCCCACTTGTTCTTTGTTTTAAAGAGGGGCAGTGCAATCATCAGGGTCAGGCTCAAAAGCAGTGTCTGTTCGGGCCGGTTCATGAAGAGACCAATGGGCAAGTATCCAAGAAAAAGCAGTCCGAACCCTGCGCTTGTGTTTTTAGAAGCGCCTTGAATGCGATTCCAGATCAAGAGCAGGAGAAGCCCCCAAATGCTCACGCTGATCATCCCAAAAATCCTGAGTTTGTGAATGTTGAGAAGGTTTTGATACAGCCAGGCTTCGAGAATCGCCGCTGGATATAAGGCTTTGGGGATCGCCACCGAGAAGTCGTGTGCGCAACTTGCCATGTAATTAACCGAGCTGCCATTATCGCGCCAAAACCGAGTGAGCATCAACTTCCAACCGACTTCATCCTCGTGAATTGGGAAGAAAAATGCCAAGTAACCGACGAGCGCGATCGTCACCAACAGCCCAAAACTCAGCGCCAGACGCAAGAATCCGTGGGGTGGTTGTGCCCGTTGCGAGAGCCAAATGTTCGGTTTCATGTGTGCTTTTTTCGGGCCACTAATAGTAAAGACCCGCCGAATGGAAATCGAATTCCTAAATCTAAAAGAATCAACTCAAAGCCCATGATTATCTCCAGGATTCGATTGAGCCATCGGGGAACCTCTAGCTCACCCAATAGATCTTGCTTGGGTTTAGCTCTGCGATTTAGCCACATCAGCGGACTCAGAAGGCTCACGAAGGAGCTACAGAAAATGATTTCGAAATTCGCATCCTTCAGCTTCTTGGTGAGATCTGCTCTTTCATACCGCCTAACATGGCCCGCAGATTCATCTACGACTGACCAAAGGCCTGGGTGTTGCGGGACTGTTAACATCAAGTATCCACCGGGAAGAAGCGCCTGGTGAATCCCGCCTAGGGCTGCTCTATCATCCGCTATATGTTCCAAGACATCGAAACAGCCCACACAGCCGTGCAGTTCGATCTCATCCATTTTGGTGATGTCTAACTGTCTAAACTCGGCAGTAGGCACTCTGTTTCTGGCAACGGATAACCCTTCTGAAAAATATTCAGTCCCCGAAAGCTTAAGAGTAGGGAACGCTCGACTAAAAGCTTCGATTACAAATCCTGTGCCGCATCCGACTTCTAGAAAGTCCCTACAATCCCCAACAAACTTTTGCATCGCCCATACCAGCACCTTGTTCCTGGCGCAAAACCACCAGTGGCTGGTCTCTACCTCCACCAATTTACTAAACATTTCTGGCGGATAGTTAATGGTTTTGGCATCCATACTGTTTTCGCTGGCTAAGAGGTTGCTATTGATTTCCTTGATTACACCAAAAGTGATACCGACTGGTCTCATCGCTGATTGAAAATCCGCACTTTTCATAGAGAGCGCAGGCACCAACATTTTCTCGCTGAGTTACCACGCTCGCGGAAACCATACCCAACGATTTCATTTCGTGAAGCGCACGCATCGTTAAGAGCGTTGCGATTCCTTTCCCCCTAACGGCTGGCGCGACCGCTATCAACCCTATCGATCCCAACTGACCCTTGCAGGCTATTGTGACAAACCCCATGGGCGAGTCGTTCTTGTTTTCACAAACCAGGACTGTTTTAGCCAACTCCCCCCGAAGACTCTTGAGCAACCAGGTGTCGTAGAGCTCGTTGAACTTATCCAAGGGAAATCGGGGGTCGCTTTTAAATCTTGAAAACTTTCCAGCCTCACGAGCGAGATCCATCAAAGAGGTGAGATAGGACTTGGAAACTTGTTCTGTGCGTCTTTCAATTTTCAGCTCCGGTGGGCATTGGGGTGTTAACTCTTCTAGATTCTCCAGCGATCTTTCAAACGTTGTTTTGTGATCCACTAGAGCGCCACCTAAAGACCTGAGTATTTGGGGAGATACTCCTACTTGTTCCGGAGCATTCAAATAAATTAATTTAAATCCCTCGTGCTGTTTTGATTTTATTTCGACTGGAAGTTCTTTTGCGGAGGCTATTGAGGTGACTGTCAACTCACAGACCGGAAAGCCCATGAAGCCTGAATCCCACTCCAGGATACGACCGTGTATGGCACTCATGAGGCAAGCCGTATAGGCTCATCGAGGGATCCTGAGTTCTCAGTACTTCCTCGTATGGTATAGGTTGGTCGATGGAGAAGTCGAGAATACATTCGCGCGAGATATTCCCCCATTATCCCTATCGAAAAGAGAGTGGCACCTGAAAAGACGGAGATCATGCTTGCTAGAAATGCAAATCCGGGAACTCTATTTCCAACAGCAAAAAAGTTGTAGAGCACAAAGACAAGTATGAGCACTCCCACTAGGGTTAGCGCTAGCCCAAGCCCCGTCGCAATCTGTAGAGGCAAAGTGGTATAGCCAGTGATCATATTTAAGGCGTGTCGATACAGGCGCCATGGGTTGTAGTTGGAGCGCCCCTCCTTCCTTTCGTCATGTCTCACCTCCACAAAAGCAAACCGGCTAGTAGTCCAAGAAAGCAACACGTCGATTGAAATAAAATCGCACTGATAGTCTTTGAACCCCTCTCTCAGTTCTTTTCTAAAGAGTCGGAAAGCGCTGGAACGGCTTGCTGTTTTGGCGCCCATAAAATAGGCAAGCGAGAGCTTAACCGCCCTCGAGGCCAAATTCCGAGAAATCCCGTGCTGCTCTTTTTTTCGGGCGCCGTAAACTACGTCTATATTGGCCCGCAAGGCCCCCAGAAGCTTTGGAATTTCTTCCGGTGGATTTTGAAGATCGTCATCTAGTGTTACGATTAACGAATGCTGGGCCGCTCTGATCCCGGCCAAGAGCGCATTGTGTTGCCCGTAGTTTTTTCCTAAATCAATGCCCCTGACAAAATGGCTCTCACTAGCCAGGCGCCTAATCGCGTCCCAGCTGTTGTCTTGGCTGCCATCATTCACAAGAATTATTTCAAAGGCGGAATGGCTCTCCAGGATTTTTTTTAACCGAGAAACCAACTCTGACAGAGTAGTTTCAGAGTTATAAACAGGAATCACCACCGAAATGGCCTGATTTTCTTTTGGGGGCTTGATTGGGGCTGACATAGGAAATGGGAGATTAACCACTTAAGTATACATTTCTCAAAATGGACTTACATGCTACCCCGAGTCGACGGGAGGCGCCCATTTGTTGAGCTACGTTTAGGGTTTTTTCCCTACGAAATAAAGCGTTGCAGCGACATTCTTCGCCGTGGGCAACTTCACGACCAAAGGATCTAGAAACTTCAGGGGCCAGGTTAAAAGCATCATTGCGATGGTGAGCCCTTTATAGAGCCATGGCACGCCCAAGGAAAGAACGGAAGCGGCAAACTCCTGAGCGACACACATCAGACCAGAAACGGGTCCAGAGCAAACGCCCGATTCAACCAACTGAAAATCTCTGTGGAGATATTCAATTCCGGGCAAACTATAGCGCTGATAATCCTCAGGAGAAGCATGAAAGGGGTACACAAAGGGTACGACAGACAGCACCCTCCCTCCTGGTTTCAAAACTCGATAAATTTCCTTCACCACAGCTTGGGGCTCCTTCACATGCTCCAAAACAGCGATGTTCATAACGGCATCGACACTATTGTCTTTGAACGGCAGCTGATGAATATCACAAACGATGTCCACGTTGTCATAATCCATCATATCCACGTTGATTACGTTTGCCTCGCTGGGTTCGTTACCACTCCCAATGTTCAGCACCACACCTGTTGAATTTTTTAAAAAGTTTTGTCTGACAAAGGGGTTAATCCACACTGGCGACACAACATGCATGAGAAAATAATAAAATCGAGGATGCCGCTTAAAAAAAAGCTTGAGCCGATCCAATGGATCAACCACCGCACTTAAATTGTCTGGCTCACAAAAATACCATTTTTCTTTTGCAGCACTTGTTGGCTGAACTGATAAGGCAACTTTGAGTCTTTCCAATTCGAACATGGCAGGACACCCCTCTGTATTCCTTTCATTTTATCTTTAGAACAGTGAACAGCACCCCGCTGGGCGTTAAGCCCCCTCAAGTTTTTCTCAGTTTTTCCGACAAGTTTCTTGTGTGCCGCAAGCCAGGAGGGCTTCGTCATGTCGTCTAACTCGCAGATACCTTTTAACCGTCCATCAATTTCAGGAAATGAGCTCAAATACATAGCTGATGCTATTCGTCTGGGCCACGCCTCGGGAGATGGTTTTTATACCAAGCAGTGTCATGCGTTTCTTGAGAAGGAGATGCAAACCAATCGGGCCCTTCTCACGACGTCTTGCACTCACGCACTAGAAATGTCTGCTCTTTTGCTGAACATCCAGGCGGGCGATGAAATCATTGTTCCGTCTTACACCTTCACATCCACCATCAATGCCTTCGTGCTTCATGGTGCTAAACCCATATTTTGCGATGTTCGCCCCGATACTTTTAATATTGATGAAAACCTGATTGAACCCTTGATCACATCCAAAACTAAGGCGATTGTTCCCGTTCATTACGCGGGTGTGGCTTGTGAAATGGATACCATCCTGAGCGTTGCTAAAAAATATGGCCTCTCTGTTGTTGAAGATAATGCCCAAGGCATCTTTGGAAAATACAAAGGGAAATCCATTGGGGGTCTTGGCAGCTTGGGCACCTTGAGTTTTCACGAAACAAAAAATATCAACTGCGGCGAAGGGGGCTCCCTTCTTATCAACGATTTGGCGCTCGTCGAACGAGCGGAGATCATTCGAGAGAAAGGCACCAACCGAAGCCAGTTTTTCCGCGGCCAAGTGGATAAGTATGGTTGGGTAGATGTCGGCTCCAGCTTTCTGCCATCAGATATTTTAGCTGCTTATTTGTGGGCCCAGTTGGAAACAGCCACCACCATTCAATCGAGGAGAAAGCAGGTGTGGGAAACTTACCATAGAGAACTTTCTGCTTGGGCTGCCTCCAATGGAATTCAGCTTCCATTTGTGCCAAAACACATAGAACAAAGCTATCACATGTTTTATTTGGTTCTTCCATCGCTGGAAGATCGAACCGCATTTATTGCTCAGATGAAATCCCAAGGGATCAGTTGTGTCTTTCATTATCAGGCACTACATGCGTCCCCCATGGGCAATCGGCTTGGCGGTTATCGCGGACAGTGCCCAGTTTCTGAAATGGCCAGCGATCATTTGGTGCGCCTTCCGTTTTTTAATTCTCTCAGCGAGGAAGAACAGCGCAGAGTGATTTCCGCCGTTCAGCAGTTTGAACCCAAGGCCAGCTGGAATAATACAAACGGGTTCCCGATAGCTGCTTGATTGGGTTTTAGTATGCCTTATTTTCTGGCAGCTGACCCCAAACCATTCGTAACATCCACAATCCAGGAATAGCCAAAAGAGCACTGAGGACAAAAAAACTTGGCCAGCCCAACGATTTCGCTAGATACCCTGTCGGAACCGAAGCAAAAACACGAGTCAGCGCAAACAGGCCGCTCAATAAAGCATATTGAGTTCCGGCAAGTCCCGGCCTACAAAGTGACATCAAAAGAGCGGTGAATGCAATTGTCCCGAGACTCGAACAAAGATTTTCGATGCCGACAGAAGCAAACAACATCCAATCGTTTTTGCCCACATAGTGTTGTATTACAAAAACAAAGTTCGATAGCATTTGAAGAATTCCAAAGACCCACAAACTTTTTCGCATGCCCCACTGAGCATAAATGCCACCCCCAAGAATTCCGCCCACCAAAGTGACCACCATTCCAAATCCTTTGTTTACGACTCCGATTTGCTCTCTGCTAAAGCCTGTGTCGATGAGAAAGGGGGAAAGCATTTTTCCTGCAACCACATCCCCCAACTTAAACAAAAGAACAAAGACCAACAGAAGAACTGCTTTGTCTCTACTGACAATGTCTAAAAACGGCTCCACCACTGATTGCTTGAGTGTTGTGGCCTTTTTCGAGGCTTGAGCTGGCGCCGGAGAAACCAAAGAACCTAAGATGCCCAAACCCATAAATGCCGCCATCAGCGCATATACTGTTGACCACGAATAATGCTCAGACAAAATGAGAGCCACAGACCCCGAAACAAGGAGGGCCACCCGCGCTCCGACCGTTGCTAAAGCCGCACCCATACCTCGCTCTTTTTCATCTAAGAGTTCGGCGCGATAGCCATCAATTGCAATATCCTGGCTTGCTGACAAAAAGGAAACCACCAAGGCCAGAAGGGCGATCTTCCACTTGGCTTGCGTCGGATCCGACTGGCCCATGAAAAAAATAGCAGCTACCAGAAGCACTTGGCTCAGCAACATCCAGCCTGCTCTGGCATGTAGAAACGGGAGCTTGAAGTGATCCATGAGGGGAGCCCAGAAAACTTTCACGGTATAGGGCAGTTGCACCAACGAAAAAAATCCAATCACTGTTAAATCAACCGCCTCAGATCGCATCCAAACATCCAATGTACCCGCAACCAGTGGCAGAGGTAGGCCCGAAGAAAATGCAAGCATCGCAGTGACTGCCATTTTTCTGTTGGTAAAAATTTGAAGATAGTCCTTCGCTTTCAATCCCAACCTCTACTTTCTTTTTTTAAACTCCTGGAGCAACTTTTTTACTGCGTTGGGCGTATCGTACGCCTCTCCAAGCTCCGTAAGCTTTGCTTGTGACCACCCGGCCCCACTCGAGCCCACCTCAACTTCTCCCAGCCTCTGTCCCCCAATACCCACCTCAAACAAGAAACTATCCCCTTGTTTTTTGGGCTCTGAAAAAAAATCCATCGATTGAGACCCAATGATCCAAAGCCCCGGAAACTCTTTCGCCAAGCTGGTATCCTCTTGCGCACCCAAGTGGGAGAGCACAACAACGCGATTGGGAGATTTGGCCTGAATGGCTCTCCAAACGCGCCGGAACGCTTCCTTGGGTTCGTGCCATTGGATCCCAACCGGTACTGGAGTCTTGTGAAAGCTTGTTAATCCTGTCACTACTACCCGAACACCAGCCTCTTCAACCACCAAAAAGGATTCAAACTTTGCCCCCGAACCACCACCCACGAGGTTTGCCGAAACAGCAGCGGCACCGCTTTTTTTTAAGACTTTCCAGAAAAAATCAGCTCCCGCAGAAAAATCGCGCACCCCGGGTGAATAGGCTCGAAGGCCCATCTGATGATACGCTTCTGCAATCAGCTCCGCTCGAGAGCGCTCGAAGGCTTTTCTCCCCTCTGATAATTTCGGAACCGAAAAAAACGCATTGCCCGCATCCACAAACAAAACAGGGCCTCTTTGCTTGAGCTGGAGGAGTCTTTCAGCCATTCTCCCCAGCCCCCCAATATCGGGGTTTTGACAGCCACAAGGATCGGTCTCACCTTGTCGATTCGCGGTATAGGCGAGGGTAAAATTTGCGCTGAGTCCCTCAATAGAAACCCAGAGGCAAAAACTTAAAATCAGCAGTCGCAGCATCTGGTTATTGTAACCTGTTTTCTTGCGGTTCGCTGAGTGTTCCAGTACCTTTAATAGGCCGTTGACACTGGCTTTTCCGCTTCGTGTCGTTACTTGTGGAGCAATTGCATGCGTATTTTTGGAATCCCTCTTTTCATCGCCTTGGCAGGGATCGGAGCCTTCGCCAAAGTCATTGATAAAACCGTGGTGGCCATTAACAGTGATATCATTTTGGAATCGGACATCGACCGTTTTCAAAAGAAGCTCCAGTCCAAAGCCTTCCAGGAACTCTTTGGGGGTGTTGACCCAAAAGCAATTAAAAGCCGAGATACTGTGCTTCAGTTGTTAGTTGAAGAAACCATTGTGGATCAGCAAGTGCGCCGTCTCGAGCTCCAAGCGAATGACCAAGAAGTAGAGGGACAAATCCGGGCCATCCTGAAAAGAAATGGAATTACTCAAGCCCAGTTGGGAGAACGCCTCAAACAACTGGGAACTAACATGGAAGAGTACAAAACGGGAATCAGAAGACAAATCGAGCGCAGAAACTTAATCGACCGTGAAATCAAGCCCTCTCTGGAAGTGACAGAGGAACAACTTCGCCACTTTTACTTGCAGGAGACAGCTTCAAACGGAAAAGATGTTCAGTATCACTTGGCCCATATTCTCTGTTCAGATGCCAAAAAGGCGCAAACTCTTTTTGAGACCCTACAAAAAGCTCCAGACAGCTTTGAGGCGGTGGCTCGAGAATATTCAGAAGACTCCTCCACTGCCACCAGCGGAGGGGATTTGGGCTTTTTGTCTTTGTCTGCTCTATCCTCTGAGTTGAAAAAAGCGGTTCCAAAGCTTGCCGTTGGAACTGTTTCCCGCCCAATAAAAACATCTGGCGGTTATCATCTGCTCAAAGTGCTTGATACCCGCGCCTCTGACTTTGCCACTTTGCCCAAGGAAAAAAAGGAAGCCCTGAGGGGACAAATGATCAACTCAGAAGTTGAAAAGAAAATGATGCTGTGGCTTGAGAGAAAAAAAGCTGAGGCACACATTGTTCGCATGGGAGAAAAACAATGACCCTCAATGAATCCATTTTTCGAGAATATGACATTCGGGGACTGGCTGCATCGGACCTCTCCGATAGCAACGCGTATCTGATTGGAAAAGCAATCGGCACTTTTGTTAAGCGTCGCGGGGGCAAAACCCTTTCCATCGGAAGGGATTGCCGCCTTTCGGGTCCGCGAATTCAGAAAGCGCTCGTCTCCGGCCTGAATGAAGTAGGAATTGATGTGATTGATATCGGCCTTGTCCCAACTCCTGTCCTTTATTTTTCGGTGTTTCATTTGGGCACAGATGGTGGCGTTCAAATCACTGGGAGCCACAACCCCCCGGAACACAATGGCTTGAAAATTTGTGTCGGCAAAACGACGCTTCACGGATCCGAAATCCAAGAGTTGAAGTCAATCATTCAACAAAACAATTTTGAAAAGGGCCTGGGTACCGCTCGAAGCCAAGACATAAAAAAAGACTACTCTGATTATTTGAGAAAAAACATTCGGGGACCTCTCCCAATCAAAATCGTCGTCGACAGCGGCAATGGAACAGCGGGCGTGATTGCCCCCGAACTGTTTAGGGCCCTGGGGTGTGAGGTAATAGAGCTCCTCAGCGAACCCGACGGCAACTTTCCAGTACACTCTCCGGATCCCACTGAAAAAGAGAGTCAGGAATACTTGGCCTCTGCCGTTTTAAAACACAAAGCGGCTGTAGGAATTGGGTTTGATGGCGATGCAGACCGTGTAGTTGCCATAGATGCCACGGGCCGCGCCCTTTTTGGCGATGAGCTTTTGGTGCTTTATGCTCGAAGACTTTTAAAGGATCATCCCGGTGCAACGGTGATCTCAGAAGTGAAGGCCTCTCATCGTCTATTCCAAGATGTCGAGCGCCATGGGGGCAAAGCCATCTTGTGGAAAACTGGGCACAGTCTCATCAAGGCAAAAATGAAGGAAACTGGAGCATTGTTGGCTGGAGAAATGTCGGGGCACATGTTTTTCAAAGACCGTTACTTCGGTTTTGATGACGCAATCTACGCCGCCGCGAGGCTCCTCGAGATTTTGGCTGAAGAGAAAAAGACCCCTTTAGAGCTGCTGCAGGATCTTCCCCCCTCCTTTTGCACTCCCGAGATTCGAAAAGCGTGTAATGAAAAGACCAAGTTTGAAGTGGTGGCCAAAGCCAGAACTCAACTCGAGGCTCGGGGCTACAAAGTGAATCCTATCGATGGCGCTCGCGTTGAGTTTGAAGATGGCTGGGGTTTAGTCCGAGCCTCCAATACTCAAGCGGTATTAGTGCTTCGGTTTGAGGCGACCAGCGAACGACGTCTCCAGCAGATTCAAAATGAAATTGAAACAACCGTTAATCAGGTAATCAACTCCCTTTGAGCCAAAAAGAAATCATCATCAGAGGCGCCAGAGAACACAACCTCAAGGGTGTGAATCTCAACATTCCCAGGAATCAGTTGGTGGTTGTCACCGGCCTGAGCGGCTCTGGAAAGTCCTCGTTAGCCTTTGACACTATCTATGCTGAAGGTCAGAGGAGATATTTAGAATCGCTCTCCGCCTATGCTCGCCAATTCCTGGAACAAATGAACAAGCCGGAGCTGGACTCTATTGAAGGGCTCTCGCCCTCAATTTCAATCGAGCAAAAAAACACGTCGCGAAACCCCCGCTCGACTGTTGGGACTGTCACTGAGATTTATGATTTTTTACGGCTGCTCTACGCAAGACTTGGGACCGCTCATTGTTACCAGTGTAATCAGCCCGTGAGTAGTCAGACATTAAGCCAAATTCGGGATCGCCTGATGAGCCTGGAAAAGGGAACCCGCTTTTCAGTACTCGCGCCCATTGTGCGAGGTAAAAAGGGAGAATATCAAAAAGAACTTCAGGAGTTGCGTGCTCAAGGATTTACTCGAGTAAAAGTCGATGGAGAGGAACTGAGTCTTGCCGCACCCATCAAGCTGAAGAAGAGCTTTAAACATGACATCTCAGTTTATGTGGATCGTCTCATTATAAAAGCCGGAGTGGAACATCGCCTTTTAGAGGCATTGGAAACAGCGACTGGGTTGGCAGATGGCCTCGCCGAGATTGAATTGGTAGAGCCGCTCTCTACACAGCTATTTTCCACCCATTTCGCCTGTTCCACCTGTGGAATCAGCTTTCCGGAATTAGAGCCACGAAGCTTTTCGTTCAATAGTCTTCATGGCTGGTGTGAAACCTGTGAAGGCCTTGGCACCGAAAGCAAAGTGGACTCCAGTTTAATTGTTCAAAACCGAAAACTTTCTCTTCAAGAAGGGGCGATCACTCCTTGGGCGGGAAAGCCCAAGGCATGGCTGAGACAAGTGCTCGACCCCCTCGCTGAAAAGTACCGATTTTCGTTGGAAACACCGTTTGAAGCGCTCCCACAGAAAATTCAAGACTTACTCCTTTTCGGAAGCGGCAAAGACGAACTCGAATTCAAGGGCGGAAAGGGGCGGTCTTCTTTTCGTCAGAAGTTTGAAGGTGTGATTCATTGGTTGGAGGAGAAAATTTCAGAGGGCGTTGAAGAAGAGTCTGGCGTTCTTCTCTCGGATTTCCTCACCTTTTTACCCTGTCCAACATGTTCAGGAGCTCGCCTTCGAAAAGAATCCCTTTTTGTTCGCTTGCAGGGAAAAAACATCTCTGAGTTTTGCCGCGCCACGGTCCTTGAAGCCCAAGAACAAATACGGGCTCTGACATGGAATAAGTCTCAGGCCCCAGTGGCTGATCCCATCATGAAAGAAATTACTTCGCGACTCGATTTTTTGGAAAACGTGGGCCTCACCTACCTCACTTTAGACCGCTCGGGCAGCTCGCTTTCCGGTGGAGAATTCCAACGGATCCGATTAGCGACTCAAATTGGTTCTCATTTGGTCGGAGTTTTGTACGTGCTTGATGAGCCCAGCATCGGACTCCACCAAAGAGACAACCAACGCTTGATTCAAACGCTAGAAAAGTTACGAGATCAGGGAAACTCTGTCTTAGTAGTAGAGCACGATGAAGAAACCATCCAACATGCAGATTACGTCATTGATATGGGTCCTGGTGCCGGGGTTCACGGAGGTGAAGTTGTATTTGCCGGAACCTCTAAAAAACTTTCCCAGACTAAGAAATCCTTAACCGCCCAGTACTTGCTGGGGGAACTTAAGATTCCGGTTCCAGAAAATCGCCGGCCCTGGGAGCGGTCCGCAGTATTGGCTCTGAATCATGTCACTTCAAACAACCTGAAGGATCAATCTGTACAGTTTCCATTAGGAACGTTCATTTGCGTTTCTGGTGTTTCTGGCTCCGGCAAAAGCACCCTCATCATTGATACGTTATTACCAGCTCTTCAAAAACACTTTTCCGGACGTCCATTGGCCGGAATGCCGTTTCAATCGCTCACAGGGTTGGAACAAATCGACAAAGTAGTTTATGTCGACCAAAGCCCAATCGGGAGAACGCCCCGATCCAATCCCGCTACGTACACGGGCGTTTTCACTGAAATCAGACAGCTCTTTGCACAGCTCCCGGAGGCAAAAATGCGCGGCTATACTCTGGGGCGCTTCTCTTTCAATGTGGATGGGGGTCGGTGCGACACGTGCAGCGGAGACGGCACCTTGAAAATTAGTATGCACTTTCTACCCGATGTTTTTGTGCCTTGTGAAATTTGCCAGGGCAAACGGTATAACCGGGAAACCCTCGAGGTGCTCTATCGGGGGAAGAGTATTGCAGATGTATTGGCGATGCCCATCGAAGAAGCGGCTAGTTTCTTCGAACGAATCCCTTCCATTAAAACTAAGTTTCAAACGCTATTAGATGTTGGGCTGGGTTACATTCAAGTCGGACAAAGCTCTGTTACTTTATCTGGTGGAGAAGCCCAACGGATTAAACTCGCGAGAGAACTAACAAAAAGAGCGACTGGAAAAACAGTCTACATCTTAGATGAGCCCACAACCGGACTGCATTTTCATGATGTCCATAAGCTCGTAGAGATCTTGCACCGACTCGTGGATCAAGGAAATACGGTCATCGTAATAGAACACAATTTAGATGTTTTGAAACAAGCGGATTATTTAATGGATCTCGGGCCCGAGGGGGGAATTCACGGAGGCCAAGTCCTGTTTCAGGGGCGGCCCGAACAGCTGGTGGATGTTCCTCAATCCCATACTGGAAAGTTTTTGAAGCCGCTCTTGGCAAAAAAAAAGGCGCCGTAAGATCCTAGGATCTTACAGCGCCCAAGAACTCACTGAATTACATTTTCACGAAGATGATAGCCACTGTGAAAAGTACGAGTGTTTCCACGAACACCAAGCTCAAAATGAGTTGTGTTCCCATTCCTTTTTGGGCGCCAGGATTTCGGGAAACGCCATCCATATAGGAAACAGCGATTTTACCTTGAGCGGTGGAAGCAGCAATCACTGCTAACGCAATACCGAACGCTCCGGCAAATGCTTTAGCCCAGTCTCCGCCCATTGCTGCGCCAGCTGCTTCTCCAGCTTCAGCAGCAAAAGTGCTGATTGAAGAGAACATTGCGCCTACTACTAACAACCAAGATTTCTTTACTAGATTTGTTTTCATTTTTTTCCTCCAAAAATTTTAATGATGGTGTTCCCCTTCGTGTCCGTGATCCTCGTGTTCGGTTGCCATTTGTAGGTATACCGAAGTGAGCGTAGCGAACAGGAAGGCCTGAATCGTACATACGACGATTCCAAAAATCATTAATGGGATTGGAACCAAATAGGCTGCAATGGAGCCAAACACGCTCCCTAACATATGATCGATTTGAATGTTGAGGTTCAAGCGTAATCCCAGGGTAACGGGTCTAAGCACGTGAGAAATAAGTTCGAAGAATGCAATGGGTATCCCTGCTGCTCCCATGCCCATCAAAAAGTGTTTCAGATATCCAACGAAACCATGCGCTTTAATGCCGTATACGTTGTAATAAACGAATGTCGCTAGACCTAAAGCCACTGTGGTGTACAGGCTAGCGCTAGGCGAAGCAGACAGCGGAATCAGGCCCATCAAATTAGAAAACCAAACAAAAATGAACAGGGTCGCAACAAAAGGAAAATGCTGATCCGCACTTGAGCCCAAAGAACCTTGGCACATTTTATATAAGCCCTCGATCAAAAGATCTAAGAGCGTAGAAAGCTTAGCTTTTGGAACAGGCACCAAATAGTTGGAAACATTTCCTTTGAGCGCTGCTCTGCCAGCAAACGCCAAAACAGTGATGAACAAAAATAGAACAATGGAAGCATTGACCCCGACCCATTTGGGATCGTGGGACAGGCCAGGGATCAAAAGAAGCCATGAAATAGGGCCGTGATGTTCCATAAAGTAAGGCCCTGTCTTACCTGCTGATCCAGGGGATTTCAATAGTGATTCTGGCTACTAGCCCCCGGCCACGGCCCGGCGCGTCTAACTTACCAAACATACCGAATGGTGAACTGGCCCGTGAAAGAAAAGGTCTGTCCACCGATTCCAAAGGTTGAACCATTAAAATCGCCTGGGTTTTTTGTAGTGACCGATGTTTCTGGGGTCGTTGCGGGGGGAGTGGCGACTCCGTTGGTAACGTTGGTGGTTTCTCCTCCAACGTTTCCATGGGTTACCGCCACGGTCTCAGCAGGCGTTCCAAAGCTGGTCAGCACCCCTGTTGCAAACCCTAAAGCCAGCTGAGGAAACCATCTTAAATAAAATTCCGATCCAAGCTTGGGCCCAATAAAAACTTGGAGGCGCCCTTTTTGGGTGGTGTTTCCAAAATTTTGACTCTCATTGATGGTATAGGTATCGGAGTCGCTGATATCATTCGTTGTTTTAGTCGAGGTTCCTGTCGTGTAGCTTGCGGACGTCGAATATTGAACGGCCCCCGTAAGTCCCCAATAAATTTGCAGCCAATCTGATTGGTGGATTTTATCCCGGTAGGTGAGCCCCAATAAAAAGTTATGCGGGTTTTTCGTTCCCGAATAGGCGGTGGTTTCTGTGAGGCTTTGCGTAGCGGAGCTGGTGTTGGACTGAGTTGCGGTCAATGTTTCTGTAAAAGAATCGGCTGTTTTTGAATAGCCAAAAAGATATTCAAACCCTTTCGTAGCGCTCGTCCAGTGGGTATAGGAAATGGCATTCGTACCCAAAACCCCAAATGAACTGCTTGAGGTCTCAATTCCCAAAGCTTTTCTCTGTTGTTGGGGCCGCCAAGAAGGCACCCAGTCGCTATCTTTCATTAAAACGGGAGAAGTTTTCAGGGTTCTTCCTTCGCCTTCGGCTCGCTGTTCTGGGTTCGATGTCAAAGCGTCTTCATTGATGACTCTGCGGCTGGGGATTCTTCTTGCATCCTCAGCAACTGCAAAAAAACTAACCAACAACAAAACTAGACTGATTTTTTTCATAAGCCTCATTTCTCCTCGTTAGAGTTGCGATTATACCGATTTGCCAAAACCATGATGTACCAAAGCCCCAATCCTAACCCCAAGAGCACTCCTAAAAACATCAACCAAGGCTTGGTGCCCCAACGTTGATCGAGCCGATAGCCTGCCCAACCCAACCCCAACATGAGCAGGGCTTTGGTGACAGCCGCATTGCCCATGATGATCATGATTTTAATTTTTTTGGGATCTAAAAACATGTTCGGTCGTAATTAGGCATTGCCGCCGGTGGGCTCTGTGGGTGCGGGTGTTACGGGCGTGGCACCACCTGCCTCATCATCTCTTTCAACAATTCTTGCTACGGCAGCGACTTGTTCGCCTTCTTCTAAGTTGATCAGCCGGACGCCTTGAGCTACTCGACCAACTTCGGAAATTTCCGCCACACGCGTTCGGATCACTTTTCCTTTATCAGAAGCCAAAATAAGTTCGTCTTCATCGCTCACCTGTCGAACGGCAACGATTGGCCCGTTTTTATCGGTGATCTTCATGGTCATAATTCCCGAACCACCGCGGCCTTGAACTCGGTACTCTTCCATCAGGGTTCTTTTTCCATACCCGTTTTGAGTTACAGTCAGCAGCTGTTCCTTTTGAGAATCAGAATCGACGATAGCCATTCCAATCACTTCATCTTGGTTATCGAGTCTCATGCCCGCAACGCCACGAGCGCTTCGTCCCATGGGTCGTACATCGGTTTCCTCAAACCGAATGCTTTGGCCCTCTTTGCTGACCAAAACCACATGCTGATTCCCTTGTGTGACTTTCGCATCAACGAGCGTGTCACCTTCATCCGTCGTAAGGGCAATGATTCCCTTTTTCATCGGTCGAGAAAATGCGTCTAAGCTGGTTTTTTTAATGGTGCCTTTCTTGGTGACCATGGTGACAAACCAGTTTTCTTTGAATTCTTTTACCGGCAGCACTGCTTGAACTCGTTCATTCGTGCTGAGATTGAGCAGGTTGATAATGGGTTTTCCTTTTGCCGTTCGGCCCGCTTCTGGAATTTTATAAACCTTTAACCAATACACACGCCCCTGATCGGTGAAGCACAAAATGTACTCGTGCGTGCTGGCGACAAAAATATCCCAAATGAAGTCTTCAGCGCGCGTTCCCGCCCCCATAACTCCTTTGCCCCCTCGTTTTTGAGCTCGGTACGTGTCTACGGGCAGGCGCTTGATGTAACCCGAATAGGTGACCGTCACAACCATCTCTTCTTCCGCAATCAAATCTTCGGTCGTAATGTCTTCTTGTTCTTCAATGAACTGAGTTCTTCTTGGATTTGCAAATTTGGTCCGTACTTCATCCAATTCTTTCCCAATGATCGACAAAACTTTTTTCTCGTCTGCAAGAATGCTCTTCAAATCAGCAATCAGAGCCATCGTGTCTTTGTAATCTTGAATGATTTTATCCCGCTCAAGACCCGTCAGACGTTGCAATCGCATGTCCAAAATGGCTTTGGCTTGAATTTCGCTCAAAGCAAATTGCTGTATCAGCTGGGTTTGGGCTTCTTGCGGATTCGGAGCTTTGCGAATGAGCGCCACCACTGCATCGAGGTTCTCAACAGCTTTCTTGAGCCCTTCTAAGATGTGTGCTTTTTCTTCTGCTTTTTTGAGTTCGTAGATGGTTCTTCGGGTAACCACTTCTTTTCGGTGCGCTATGAACGCCACCAAACAGTCTTTGAGCCCCATCATTTTGGGCTGCTGGCGATCGAGCGCGAGGATGCTGATACCGAAGGAAGTCTCCATTTGGGTGTTTTTAAAAAGCTGATTGAGGACCACGCGACTGTCCTCTCCTTTTTTCAAATCAAAAACAATCCGCATCCCTTTTCGATCGGACTCATCGCGAATATCTGAAATGCCTTCCACTTTCTTTTCGTTCACCAAGCGGGCCACGTCTTCGATCAGCTTGGCTTTGTTTACTTGGTAGGGGATTTCGGTGACGATGATACGTTCTCGCTCCCCTTTAAATGTTTCCATCTCCGTCTTGGCTCTCAGATGGATAATTCCCTTTCCGGTTTCATACGCCTCTTTGATTCCCTTGCGACCATAAATGAATGCGGCTGTCGGAAAATCTGGACCCGGAACAATTTTCATCAGTTCCAACGTATTGATTTCGGGCTTTGCAATAACAGCTTTGAGTGCATCCACGATTTCTCCCAGGTTATGGGGCGGAATATTCGTGGCCATGCCCACTGCGATCCCGGAAGAACCATTAATGAGCAAATTAGGAATTTTTGTAGGCAGAACCGCTGGTTCTTTGAGCGAGTTATCGTAGTTCGGTGTGAAGTCGACAGTTTCCTTGTCTAAGTCCGCTAAAACTTCATTCGTGATTTTTTCCAGGCGAACTTCGGTGTATCGCATGGCGGCCGCAGAATCGCCGTCTACCGATCCAAAGTTTCCTTGCCCATCCACTAACGGATACCGCATGGAAAAATCTTGGGCCATTCGGACCATGGTCTCATAGACCGCTGTATCGCCGTGGGGATGGTATTTACCGATTACATCCCCAACAATACGAGCTGACTTTTTGTAGGGTTTGTCGTGTGTGTTGCCCATGTCATACATCGCGTACAAAATGCGGCGATGGACTGGCTTCATGCCGTCGCGCACGTCAGGCAGAGCTCTACCCACAATCACTGACATGGCATATTCGAGATATGCCTCGCGCATTTGTTCTTCAATGCTAACGGCGGTTAAATGCGTTTCTGGCGTATTCGGCGTTTCCATAACTCAAATCTAAATATCGAGAGTTCTTACTCTCAATGCATTCTCCTCAATAAAATCTCTGCGAGGTTTGACCTGATCCCCCATCAAAACAGAAAACACGCTATCTGCCTCGGCTCCATCTTCCACTTGTACTTGCAGCAAAGACCGAGTCTTGGGATCCATAGTAGTTTCCCAAAGTTGCTCTGGGTTCATCTCTCCCAAGCCTTTATAGCGCTGTATTTGCAATCCGGTTTGGCCATGTTCCATCACTGCGGATCTCAATGCCTCTATATCTTGATACGTTGTTTTGCTTTCTGCATCCATCAACGTGAAGGGTGCTTTGCCGAGCTTGCCAAAGCTTTGCGCCGATTTTTTTAGTTCGTGTAGCTGGGGGGCGTTCAAGAAATCCCAAGTGATTTTTGTTGTGGCTTTCAAATTGTGTCTTGCTGTTACACAAACCGCTTGGAAGCCAGCATGTTCTGTGTCTGGAGAAATCGTATATGTGAACTGATTGCCACCATTATCAGCAGTTATTTTTTTCTTGTAGGCCTCCAGATGCTTCTTCAAATCTTCTTCAGATTTCAGAGTTTCGGCGGTCCAGGTATCGTCTAAAGCAACCATTCGGATCAGTTCCGGATCTGCTTTTCTCGCCAGGCTGGACAGAGATTGCTGAAACTGGCTGACCTTTTTGAAAATGTTTTTCGCAGTTCCCTTGTCTACTTTTTCAGAGGCCGCAGTGATGTCCAAATCTTCCAGTGCTTGAGTCAGAACAAAATCTTCCAGCATGGAATCGTTACGGATATACCGCTCCGTTTTCCCCTTCTTCACTTTGTAAAGTGGTGGCTGAGCAATATAGAGATAGCCCTTCTCGATCACTTCGGGCATTTGACGATAAAAGAATGTCAGAAGCAGTGTTCGGATATGCGCTCCGTCCACGTCAGCATCAGTCATAATGATGATTTTGTGGTAACGAACCTTGGCAATATCGTAATCTTCTTTACCGATTCCTGTTCCGAGCGCTGTAATGAGTGTTCGGATTTCAGCAAACTCCAACATCTTATCGAATCGAGCCTTTTCCACGTTGAGGATTTTTCCCTTAAGAGGAAGAATCGCTTGATTTTTTCTGTCTCGGGCTTGTTTCGCAGAGCCGCCGGCAGAATCCCCTTCTACTAAATACAGTTCGCAAAGCGCTGGATCTTTCTCCTGACAGTCTGCCATTTTTCCGGGCAAGCCCCCTAAATCCAGTGCAGATTTTCTTCGAGTTAAATCTCGAGCTTTGCGCGCGGCGATTCGAGCACGAGCTCCTTCAATCGCCTTCAATGCGATTTTCTTGGAGTCCCCTGGATTTTCCTCAAGATAAATTGAGAATCGTTCGTTGATTAGGTTTTCAACGAGTCCTTTAACTTCGGAATTTCCGAGTTTGGTTTTTGTTTGACCTTCAAATTGAGGGTTTGGAATCTTAACACTGATGACAGCGGTGAGCCCTTCGCGAATGTCTTCACCAGTGAGACTTTCTCCAAGATCTTTAGCGATCCCCGAACTATCAATGTACTTGTTCACACATCGGGTGAGTGCAGTTTTAAACCCTGCTAGGTGGGTTCCGCCTTCGACTGTGTTGATGTTATTTGCAAATGTAAAAATATTTTCTTTGTAGCTGTCATTCCACTGCATGGACACTTCGAGGAAAATTCCTGTGGCTTCGGCATAAAAGTAAATGGCATCTGCGGTTAATTTTGTTTTTGCTTTGTTCAGATGTTCAACAAAGGAACGAATGCCCCCATCCGAAAAGAACTCTTGAGTCTTTTCAGTGCGGTCATCAGTCAAAATTACTTTAATACCCCGGTTGAGATAAGAAAGTTCCCGGAGCCGATTCGCTACGGTTTCAAAACTAAATTCGAGGGTTTCAAAAATTTCTGAATCGGGCTTGAAAACAATTTTGGTGCCTGTTTTTTCAGTAACCCCTACTTCTTTTACAGGTGCGAGCGGTTTTCCTTTTTCATATTGTTGAACGTAGACTTTACCTTGGCGCTTCACTTCCGCGGTCAAGGTTTCAGAAAGGGCATTCACTACGGAAACGCCCACGCCATGCAAGCCCCCAGACACTTTATAAGCGTTGTTATCGAATTTTCCCCCAGCATGAAGCTTGGTGAGAACAACTTCTAAGGCAGAAATCTTTTCGGTCTTGTGAATATCAACCGGTATTCCACGGCCATCATCTTCAACAGTGACTGAGTTATCGACGTGGATAGTGACGTAAATGGTTTTGCAATGGCCCGCCATTGCTTCGTCGATTGAGTTATCAACGATTTCCCAAATCAAATGATGAAGACCTCGTACACCGGTATCCCCGATGTACATGCCCGGACGTTTTCGAACGGCTTCGAGACCTTCTAAGACTTGAATGGCATCGGCACCATAGCCTGGTTTTTTTCCAAGCTCTGATTCGTTTTCAATCGCCATCCGCAATTACCCCATTTACTTTTCTTGGAATCAGATTCGCATTGGCATCACGACACTGGTGTGATTATCACCTGTGCAAGAACGGATAACCCCTGGGTTCTGCTTCCCTTTTAGTTCCAGAACTACGTTGTCGCCTTCAATTGAGGAAACAGCATCTATCAAATAACGAGAATTGAACCCAATCCTCATGGTTTCACCCTGATAGTCGATAGCTATCTCTTCTTGAGCTTCCCCTAATTCCGGACTTTGGCTAGAAAGCTGCAAAATTCCAGGACTTAGGTTGAACGTAAGACTACGAGATTTGTCTGAGGACATCAAAGAAATTCTCTTTAAAGAAGCTAAAAAAGATTCTTTATCTACTTTGATTCCGGGAGTGCCGGTTTCAGGAATAATCCGTCGATAGTCCGCATATTTTCCCTCGATTAAACGCATCGAAAGAAAAAGCCCTTCTCGCTTTACGAGCAACATTTTTCCTTTAATCGAAACAAAAAAGTCATCAACGCCTTCAGAAAGTAAACGACGCAATTCGTTAAGGCCTTTTCTCGGTACAATGATCCCTTCTTGGAACATTTTCCAAGAGCTGTCTTCAAATAAAGCCTCAAAGCTATCTACTAAAGCCAATCGATGTGCATCGGTGGCTACCATTCTAAAAACCTTTTGGGCCTTTGCTTTGTCTTCTACGGCTTCGAAATAGACTCCGTTGAGGTGATACCTAGCTTCGTCCGTAGAAGCTGCGTATAGGGTCTTGTCGAGCATTTTAATGATGGTTTTACCGTTCATTCGGATAAACGGAATGGTTTCTTCGCTGTTGAAACCAGGAATTTCCGGAAAATCTTCTGCAGGTAACCCTAAAATATTAAAAACGCTTTTTTTGGCTGTGATTTCTAGTCGAGAGTTTTCTTTGGTTTGAAATGAAATATGCGTATCGGGAAGTTCTCTTACGATATCTAATAAACTGCGTGCTTTGACAGTAATAGCCCCTTTTTCTTTCACTGTAGCTGGAAGAAGACTTTGAATACCTACTTCTAAGTCAGTTGCTGAAAGAAGAAGCGTATTGTTTTCTGCTTTGATAAGCGCATTAGAAAGAATCGGCATGGTTGTTCTTCGTTCCACCACATTTTGGACTCTCTGAAGACCTAACAACATGTCTGTTTTAGAGATGGTAAACTTCATAGGAACTTCCTACTCCCCTGTTTATAGATTCTTTAATCTTTCTATATATATTAATTACCCGTAGTAGTAATTAGCTTTGTTAATATGTCAGCAACAATATTAAACACATGATTTTATTAAATAAAAGCCTGTGGAAAACCCTGTGGTTTCTTACGGGATTCTTTTGGTGCTTCTGTGAATAGAGAGTTATTAACAATTTATTAACAGCGAGCTAACAAGTAACTAACACGTTTGTTAACAGAGTTATTAACAGAGGCCTTTATTTAAGAAGCCCTTCAATGGCTGTCATATGCTTCAAGATTTCCGGATCGTTTTTAAGTAACGCCGTAATTCTATTCACTCCGTGCATGACGGTCGTGTGATCTTTTCCACCGAAATAATCGGCAATCTGTGGATAGGACATGCCGCGATGTTTTCTGAGTAAGTACCAACAAATGTGTCGGGGCATCGTGAGATTCCGAGTTCGTTTATCGGCTTTGATATCCGCCCCCTTCACTTGGAACTGTAAAGCGACAATTTTCAAAATGGCATCCGAAGTGAGTTCGTGCCGAGTCTTGGGAGCGATTTCTCGCAGAATTTGCTTAGCTAAATCTAAGGAAATGGTAACGCCTGTGAGAGCAGCATAGGCTTGAACTCTGTGAAGGGAGCCCTCCAGCTCTCGAATATTGGTAGTAACATGAGAGGCAATATAAGCAGCGACGTCATCAGGCAACTGAATGCCCTCTTTATCTGCTTTGTTCTGCAGAATAGCAATTCGAGTCTCAATTTCGGGCGGCTGTACATCAGCTACCAAGCCCCACTCAAAGCGAGTTTGCAACCGATTCTCAAGACCTTGAATGTCTTTGGGGTAGCGATCCGAAGTGATGACGATTTGTTTTCGAGACTCGTGCAAATAATTAAACGTATAGAAAAACTCTTCCTGAGTGCGCTCTTTACCCGCTAAAAAATGGACGTCATCTAACAATAGAACATCACAACCGTTCCGATATTTTTCTCGGAACTCCCGCATTTTTTCATTGCGAATAGCTTGGATCAGTTCATTCGTAAAAGCTTCACTGGTTAGGAAAAGAATTCGCAAGTTGGGCTGGGTTTGATACAGCTCGTGTCCGATTGCTCGAAGCAAATGTGTTTTGCCCAGTCCAGCACCACCAAAAATGAAAAGAGGATTATAGCTTTGGCCCGGCTGCTTACTCACGGCTTGACAAGCAGCATGTGCGAATTGATTGGAGCTACCAATCACAAAGGTGTTGAAAGTATATTTAGGATCAAAGGGGTTTCTATTGGGAATGGAGATTGAGGAGTCCAAAAACCCCTGGTCATTCCCCAACACGTGCAAAGCCAGACGCACCTGTTCTTTTTTGAGCTCTTTTAAAACGGACTGGATTGCGGGAACACACTTTTCTTCAAAAGCTTCCTTAATAAACTCATTTTCAAAATCGAGCTCGAGGCCACCATCTTCCAAAAGCTTGCAACTCGTTGGCGCCACTAAGGAATGATAAATGTGGGGAGCCAAGTTTTTTCTCAAGTGAGATCTAATTTCTTCCCAAACCAGATTGTCCATAAAACCCAATGTAACTGTGACCGAGAATGTTTTTACAGGAACAAGGGAACTAACAAACCTGATTGCCCTTGGCAATCATGACTGAAATAAAAAATGAAGAAAAATGTTAAAACAAGAGGTGCGTTGACACGGCGAAGAATTCTCACTAGGGTGTGGGGACTTTTAGGAGCACTTAATATGAAGCGGACGTATCAACCGAGCAAAACAAAAAGGCGCCGGACACACGGTTTTCTAAAAAGAAATAGCGCTAAGAACGGCAAAGCAGTTTTGACCCGTCGTCGTCGAAAAGGAAGAAAGCGCCTCACTCCGAAGATGGCTAGAAAGTAGTGATCGTTGGCGAAATTTCCTAAGTCGGTCAGGCTGCTTAAAAAGGCGGATTTTCGTTTTAGGCCGTATCAAAAATATCTCTCCGAAAGATTTAGTTTTTTCTATAAGAAAAAAGGTTCGGGCCGGATGGGGATTTCTATCTCCAAGAAAGTGTTAAAGAGGGCTACGGACAGAAATCGGATCAAGCGGCTCTTGCGAGAATCGTATCGAGAGATGCGGGAAAAGATTCCGGAAGTTGATGTTCATGTAGTGGCTCGCGAGGGAGAGCCGCAAAGATGGGACAAGCTGAAGAAGAAAGACATCTTTCGAGAGTTGGAGAATTGGATCCATGAGATTCAAGGACATCGTGAATAGTTTTTTATGGAGCATGAGAAACTTGCTCCACACCAATAGCGGTGTTCAGCACACTTGTAGATTCGTGCCCACTTGCTCTGGTTACGCCATGCAAGCCATTGAAACCCATGGGGTTTTTTGTGGGCTTTGGCTGGCGACAAAAAGGTTGTTGAAGTGTCACCCCTGGGGTAAAGGGGGGCTCGATTTAGTGCCACCAATTCAGGAGTTTCGGAGGAGTTAATGGCTGCCAGAACGTGGGTTGCAATCACACTGTGTTTCGGGATTTGGTTTGTTTACATGAAGTGGTTTGCGCCACTTCCGCCGACTTCCGTAGAAACTCCTGCGCAAGTTCAGGGAAAACAGGGTGAGGCCCCCGCTGTTCCAGCCCCTTCTGTCGGAGGCACAGCAGTTTCTTCAGCTCCTTGGAAAGCAGACGTCAAACTTGAAAACTCCAAAATTTCTCTGAGCTTTTCGGATGCTGGCGGAAAGCCCGTTGAAGCCACAACCAAGCGCTACCGAGTAACACCCAAGAAATCTTCGGGTCCAATGCCCGTTCTTTCAGTGGATCAAAATGGAGCCGCGCTCGAGACCTTATTTACTGATTCACAACTGGTGGATCTCTCTTCGGCGCAATATGAGAGGAAGGCCCAGGATAATGGACTTATCTTCTCTGCTGCCAATAAGCACAGCGCAGTTGAAAAAAGCTATCAGTTGAAAGAGGGCACTTATTTTCTCGAAGGAAATATTCGGATTGCACCCAAAGACCCCAAGAAGACCGATTGGGGCTATTTGCTGATCCCCGTAGGTGCGCGCGCTGCAGTGGCAGATACACACGATCCTTTAAAAAGTTGGGAAGTGGTTGCTTATCAAAATGAGAAACTCTCCAGAACGCCGGTAGCTAAAATTGAAGCAGTAGAAAAAGTAGAGCAAGGAGATACGGCTTGGATTGCTTACGGGAACAAGTATTTTGCCATGGCCGTTTCCAACCCGGGAGGTTCTATTAATCCGGACGTGGTTTTGACCAAACAGGCCCAGTTTGTGGGGGCCTATCTGAGATATCCCCTGCGGTTAAAAGAGGGACAAAAAGAGATCTCTATTCCCGTCAGATTCTATCTGGGAGCTAAAGATTATAATGAGCTCGAAGGGGCCCGAATGTTAGGCCTCATTGATTATGGTTTTTTTGCAAAGCTGGCTTTTCCTCTGTTGTGGTTGCTGCGAGCATTTTATTCAGTGATCCACAATTATGGAGTCGCGATCATTCTTTTGACTGTTTTGGTTCGGGTTCTTTTCTACCCACTCACTTTGAAAAGCCAAAAATCCATGAAAGCAATGCAGCGGCTTCAACCCCAAATTAACGCGCTGAAAGAAAAGTATAAGGATAATCCGACCAAAATGCAGACTGAGCAAATGGCACTATTCAAAACACACAAAGTAAATCCGATGGGGGGCTGCGTGCCGATGTTAGTGCAGTTACCCGTCTTTATCGCTTTATACGCCGTGTTAGGAAACTCGATTGAGCTGTTTCAAGCTCCCTTTTTCGGTTGGATACAGGATCTCTCTACGAAAGACCCGTACTATATCTATCCCGTGCTCATGGGAATATCGATGTTTGTTCAACAGAAGCTGACACCCGCAGTAGGAATGGATCCAGCGCAGCAGAAGGTCATGATGTTCATGCCGGTACTTTTCAGCTTTATGATGATTAATTTGCCCTCGGGGCTCACGATGTACATTTTTGTCAGTACTCTGTTGGGGATCCTCCAACAGGTCATGATGAAGGATAAAAATACTGCTTCCAGTCCGGCACCCGTGATCAGCAACCCGTAGGAGCAGAGCCAGTAGTAGGGGCTCGTGCGTGCTAAGAAAGAATTTAAATTTAGAGACCACTATTTTTGCGCTGGCCTCTGGTGCTTTGCCAAGTGCCGTAGCCATAGAAAAGATTTCTGGTTCGGCGGCGTTTGAAATTGCAGCCCAGCTCTTTTTTCCACATCAAGGTGAAAAGGTTCGCCGCGAACGAGCTTTTCGTTTCGGAGAATTAAGAGATCTATCGGGTCAAAAGATAGACGATTGTCTCATGTTGAGTTTTGTGGGGCCCCATTCGCATAGTGGGGAGGATAGCATCGAGTTTCATTGCCACGGTTCAGAATCTATTGTTCGAAAACTGGAAGACGTCCTTTTGAGTTTGGGTGCGGTTCCCGCCGGACGCGGAGAGTTTGTTTATCGTGCCTATCTGAATGGAAAGGTTACGGCATCGGAAATGGACAGTTTGGGCGATGTCTATTTGGCGCGAGAGCCAGCAGATCTTGAAAAAATTTACTCTAGAAAAGATGGCTCTCTCCAAAAAAAGGTAGCGGAGCTTCGAGAAAATCTCATCAGGACGCAGGCTATTTTGGATACGGCCGTGGACTTTTCGGAGGAATATTCGAGTGTGGTGAGTCAGGCTAAGCCACCGCTTATCCAGACTATCCATGAGTGCTCAGAGATTATCCAGCGATATTCAGTCTTTAGAGGAGGGTCTTCAGTGCCGCGTTTGGTGATCGCCGGTAGGCCCAACGCCGGAAAGAGCTCGTTGTTCAATGCTCTTTTGGGGAGATATCGGGCCATTGTTCATGAAGAAGCTGGGACCACCCGGGATGTGATTGAAGAAGATATTGAAGTGGTGGGAAGGCGCTGGAAATTGGTGGACACTGCCGGATTTCGACAGAGCGAGGAAATCCGGGAGAAAGAAGGCATAGAGCTAGGAGAGAACTTTCTCTCCTCTGCCAGCTTTTGGATTCTGGTTGTGGATGGCAGCCTGGGACTTTCCCCGGAGGAGGAAGAGCTGATTAGAAAATACGGAGACAAGCCCCACTTGATTGTTTGGAACAAGCAGGACTTAAAAGAGTGGCACGTTCCAGGCCACCAGACGGCCAAGGGAAGTTTAATAGCGAGCCTGTCGGCCAAAACTGGCGAGGGCATTATGGGGTTGTGGAACCTTCTCGAAGGAGAACTTGCTCGCCGTGACGCGTCGGGACCACTGCCGACTTCTGTACAAAGCCGCAGGCTGGAAGGCGCTTTAGGATCCATGAAGCATCTTCTGGCAAAGCTTGAAGCCAATGAGCTCCCCGAGTATCTAGCTGAACTGAATCGGGAAGCCTCTACTTCGCTTGATTCGGTGGTCGGTCAAATAGGCGTTGAAGATGTTTTAGACCGTGTTTTTGGCGAATTTTGCATAGGTAAATAAAAAAATGTTTCACGTGAAACAATTTGAAGTCGTAGTGGTGGGTGGTGGGCACGCGGGCTGCGAAGCTGCGCTCGCAGCTAGCCGAATGGGAAGAAAAACCCTCCTGATCACGATGGATCCCACAAAGAGTGGCGAGATGTCCTGCAATCCGTCCATTGGGGGCGTTGGTAAAGGCCAGTTGGTTAAAGAGATCGATGCTCTGGGCGGCGAGATGGGAATCAACGCCGATACTACCGGGATTCAATTTAAGCGGCTCAATACGAGAAAGGGAAGCGCGGTACAGTCCACGCGATGCCAATCTGACAAAAAGGCTTACGCCCAACGAATGCAAAAGGTATTGGCCCATGAACCGAACCTGGAGACGCTTTTGGGAGAGGTGAAGGAGTTGTACTCCGAGAATGCCCAAGTAACCGGGTTACGAGTGGAGGCACAGGGAGAAGGCCTGGAGATTAAGACCCAAAACATAGTGATTACTGCTGGTACCTTTATGAGGGGGCTTATTCACTGTGGGTTCGAGCAGACGGAAGGGGGTCGTTATGGGGAAAGAGCTAGCCAAGGGCTTTCTGCCTCTTTGGCTCAGCTGGGATTTAAGATCAGCCGCTTGAAAACGGGTACGCCCGCAAGGCTCATTTCAGAATCCATCGACTGGTCGCAGATGGAGGAACAAAGAGGGGACGACCCCCCCTATACCTTTAGCTTTTGGAATAGCGGCATCCATTTGCCCCAGGTGTCCTGTTATCTGGTACACACCAACCAAAAAACGCACGAGGTGATATTAAAGAACCTCGATAAATCACCGCTCTATAGCGGCAACATTAAAGGAGTGGGTCCTCGGTACTGTCCTTCAATTGAAGATAAGGTGGTGAAGTTTCCTGAAAAGCCGAGGCATCAGCTCTTTTTTGAGCCCGAAGCGCTCGATTCCAACTGGATTTATCCCAACGGGATCTCTACAAGCCTACCAGCGGAGGTTCAGGACGCCTTTATTAGAACAATACCTGGCTGCAGCCGTGTTGAGTTTGCTCGTTTTGGCTATGCGGTCGAATATGATTGTATTGATCCCCGCCAGCTAAAAGCATCCTTGGAATCTAAAATCCTTTCGGGGCTTTTCTTGGCCGGACAAATCAATGGAACCTCGGGCTATGAAGAAGCCGCCGCTCAAGGTCTTTTGGCCGGAATCAATGCTGCTCGAAGAGCCTGGAACCAGCCCCCCTTGATACTGAATCGGGCGGAATCCTATATTGGGGTGATGGTGGACGATCTCACAAGCCTGGGCGTGACCGAACCTTACCGAATGTTTACTTCGCGAGCCGAATATCGCCTTTCTCTTAGAGAAGATAATGCAGATTTGAGACTGAGCAGGTATGGCTATGAAATTGGATTGCTCTCCGAAGAGAAGCACCTAAAAATGCTTGAACGAAAGGCTCAAATTGAAAAGCTGCAGGGAGCCTTCAAACAAATCTTCATAAAGCCCAGTGAAGACTTGGGCCGGGCGCTCGAAAGTTTGGGTACAGCCCCCTTAACCAGCGCCCAAAGCCTTGCGAATTTACTAAAACGCCCGGAAGTTGGGGTCCAACAGGTGATGGAATGGGGCAAGTCCCACTTGCCGGCGGATTGCCAGGCTCCTCTGAGTCCATCTACTCAGGAGACTCTTGAAATTGAAGTGAAGTACGAGGGGTATATTTCAATTCAGCGGGAAGAAATTCAAAGACTTTCAAAAATGAAGGATTCCAGAATTCCCGGCGCCTTTAATTACGCAAGCGTAGTGGGTCTCTCGATTGAGCTGAAAGAAAAGCTTGCGCAGCACAGGCCGGGCACCTTAGCAGAAGCCGCGAAGATTCCCGGGGTAACCCCAGCCGCACTCACCGCGCTGTTGTTTCATCTCAAAAAGAAAGGCCCCCAAAGCCATGCTCAGCTTGATGGATCACTTTAAAACCTTTGCGGCGCAAATTCCCTCGGTCTCCGATCGGGAGATTGGGCTTTACGAAAATTTTTTTCAAATCCTTGTGGACTGGAACCAGCGAATGGCTCTGGTCTCCAAAAAGTCGATAGAGCTCTCCTTTGCCAATCACTTTGTGGACAGTCTTTTTATTTCTGATTTTGGTCGAATGTTTCTTGATGGAGATACCGTCTTTGATTTGGGAAGTGGCGCTGGGTTTCCCGGGTTGGTTTTTGCCATTCGGAACCCGGAGGTTCGAGTTGCGCTTTATGAAAAGCTTTTAAAGAAACAAACTTTTTTGAACGCCGTGGTCAGTCAACTTCAACTCAAGAACGTGTCCGTTCAGGGTGCTATGCCCGAAAGACAACACAATGGACTGGTTTTAGCCAGAGCTGTTATGCCCCCAGACGAGCTTTTTCCCTTTTTGCATCCGCGAATGAGTGAGGGTGCGGTTTTGGTTGTAAATATTGGGGGCCAAACTGAAAAGCCGGAAGCGCCAAAAGGTTTTCAGTTGCTCAAGGAAAAGACCTATCCACTTCCACTCGAGTGTGGTTCCAGAAGGGCGCTTGCATACAAAATTGTTTCACGTGAAACAAAAAAATAAAAAAAAGCCATTTTCGAGGCCCGAAATAACAAGCCTGGTGCGCCTCTTCGACTAACTCGTTGTGGCGAAAGAATTTTTTGGCGCGGATCTATTATTTTGTTATAAATCTCAGCAACTATTAAACCCAGGGATCCCAGACGGCTTATGACAAAAATCATTGCGATTTCGAATCAAAAAGGCGGCGTTGGAAAAACCACTACGGCAGTTAATTTAGCGGCATCGGTTGCTGCTGCGGAGCGAAAAGTTCTGCTCATCGACTTGGATCCTCAGGGCAACGCTTCTAGTGGTTTGGGTCTCGATAGAGGAATCTATACAGACAAAAATATTTATCATGTTTTGATCGATGATCTTCCAATGCGGGAAGCCATCTATCCGACGGATTTGGAGTACCTAAAAGTTTGTCCGGCAGACAACAATTTGAGCGGTGCTGAGATAGAACTGGTTCAAGCAATTGCTCGGGAGATGAGATTAAAAAACTCGCTCGAGGAGCTGAACAAAAGTCCAGCAGGTGGATTCGACTATGTGTTTATAGATTGCCCACCCTCTTTAGGACTTTTAACTCTCAATGCTTTAACAGCTGCAACGCACTATTTGATCCCGCTTCAATGCGAATACTACGCCATGGAAGGGCTGGGACAATTTTTAAATACGGCAGAGTTGATTCGAAAAGGGCTGAATAGAAACTTGGCCCAGTTGGGTATTGTGCTCACGATGTTTGATTCAAGAAACAACTTGAGTCGCCAAGTCCGAGAAGAAGTCAAAAACCATTTCCAGGGCGGGGTTTTTAATACGGTGATTCCCAGAAACGTAAAGCTTTCTGAAAGTCCCAGCCATGGCAAACCAGTCATTTTATACGATATCAGCTCAAGCGGTTCGCAAAGCTATTTGAATTTGGCTCGAGAAGTCATTGAACGAGCTGAGGGGATCAAGATGGATCCCAGTCCTGAAAAAGAAGAAATTGAAGCTTTACCTGAAATGCCCATAGCAATTGAAATTGAGAAAGGAACGGAAAATGGCCTCATTGGAAACTGAAATTAAGAAAAAATCTCCGCTAGGAAGAGGTCTTGCATCCCTAATTCCTGACGCTAAGGCAGAAACAGGCTTGCCAGGATCTCAAAATAAGAAAGACTATTTTCTTTGCGATATTGAAAAAATAGTTCCCAACACGTTTCAACCCAGAAAGATTTTCCAGAAGGAAGCGCTCGAAGAGTTGACGGAATCCATCAAGATCCACGGAATCATTCAGCCACTGACCTGCCGATGGAAGGATGGGCGATTGGAACTGATTGCGGGCGAGCGAAGATGGCGCGCAGCACAAAAAGCGGGTCTGAAACAAGTTCCTATTGTGATTCGGGATGTTCCTGAAGACCAGACTTCTCTGGAAATGGCGATCATTGAAAATATCCAACGAGAAGATCTCAACTGCATTGAAGAGGCAATTGCCTATCAACAGCTAATGGATGAGTTCCAACTTTCTCAGGAGCAAATTGCAGAGCGTGTGGGTAAAGGCCGGACAACTATTGCTAACACGCTGCGCCTTCTGAAGTTGCCAGCAGTGATCCGTGAAGACATCGCAAGTGGTGCTCTCACCATGGGTCATGCTCGGGCTCTGCTTTCCTTGGAATCCGCCGACGAACAACTAGCGATTCGAGATCAAATCATCAAGAAAAAGCTATCAGTTCGCGACGCGGAGCGTCAGGTCGCCCAGGCGGTAAAAAGCAAGGGTCAGCCAACAGCCAAGACCCCCGCAGAACCCGATATTCACCTCAAAAGTCTTGAGGATGATTTGCGCAGAATTTTCGGAACACCGATTCGAATCGTTGGGAATATGAACCACGGATTTATCCAAATGACTTACGCAAATCGCGAAGATCTGATGCGATTAGCGGACAAGTTGAAGTTGGCAGATAAGACTTAAAAAACTCGCTGGCGGCCCCGAGTTCACAAATAGGGCCACCTCCATCAAATAAGGCTCTGGCATCTAGTTGACACCCCCCTGCCCCGCTGCTAACTAAGCAGAGCAAATTTGTAAATTATATTAATAAGAAGGTCGTTCGGTGATCGATTTAAATCCCGATCTTAATTTGTTTCCCGCGCAACTGGGCATAGAGCTCGGAATCTTCTTTGCCAGCTATGCCGTTTTGAACAAAGTTTTATACAAGCCCTATTTGGAACTAGTTCACGCCCGCAATGCTAAATCCACGGAACTCAAAGCACAAAGCGCAACTCAAAAAGAGCAAGCGATAAAATTTCAGACAGAGTACGAAGAGTTCATGAAAGTTCAGCGCAAAGACGTGGCCCAATGGTTGGACGAAGAAAAGAAGAAAGTGGCAGAAGAAGAGAGAAAAACCATTGAGGCGGCTCGGGCCCAGGTTGCAGAGAGCATGGCGAAAACCAAAAAAGCGACTGATGAGCAAATTGATATTGCAAGAAAAGAACTGCTCCCATTGGTGGGCGAATACTCCAGCAAAATTGTCGCAAAACTAACCGGAAAGAAAGTCAGCATTTCCTCTGCTGGCACCAGCACAAAAAAAGAAATGGAGGAAAGGCTGTAGTTATGGATTCGGGCGCTCTTCCACAAATCATCAACTTTACTGCAATGGTTGCTTTTCTAGGGCTCTTTGGAAAAAAGCCGCTGAGCGTTTTCCTCAATGCTCGCTCTGAAGAAATTAAGAAACAAATAGACGAAGCAGAGAAAGAATCCAAAGAAGTTTCTGGCGTTTTCGAACAAGCCAAGGACAACTTTTCACACAAAGCAGAACACGCAAAAAAACTCCGACAAGACGCCGAGACTTTTTTACAAAGATATAAAGAGAAAACAATGGCTGCAGCACAAGTAGAAAGCGCTCGAATTGTAAAAGACGGCCAACTGTTTGAGGCTGGCGAATTGAACAAGCGCAAGGAATTGCTCCAGAGAGAAATTGGAGAGAAGAGCGTGGCGCTGGCAGAAAAATACTTGTCCGATCAGCTTGAGGGCAAAGACAAAGAAAAGCTGATTGCGGAATACATTCAATTGGTGGGTCATGGCAAACCTTGATCGAGTCGCTCTGAGATATGCGAAAGCAGCCTTTGATTTTTTGGCGGATGCCAAAAAGGCCGCTGGGGTAGCTAGTGAGATTGCTGCATTTTCTGAGGCCATTGAAAAAAACCCGGAACTTCGAGGCGCCCTAGAGAACGAAGCTTTTTCAGTGGATGATCGGTGCGCCGTTGTGAAAGACATTACAGAAAAAATGGGACTTTCTCAGGATGCCACCCGCATACTCGGAGTTCTGGCAGAAAATCGCCGGGTCACTCGGGCAGGTTCTGTAGCTGTGCGACTGAATCAGCTCGCCCTGGCTGCAGCAGATGTTGCTGCGTTAGATGTAGAAAGCTCTGAGGAGCTTCCGGCGGCAGACCGAAAAAAAATTGAAGAACAGTTCTCAAAGCTTTTAGGAAAAAAAGTGGAAGCCCACTACAGCATCCAATCTCAGTTGTTGGGTGGACTTCGAGTGACAGCTGCCGGGAGGACCTATGATGGTACTCTTTCTGGCTGGCTGGAGAAAATGGAAGAAAAGATTATGGGAGGTCACCTCTAATGCAGCAAATAAGAGCCGACGAAATCAGTCAAATCATCCGAAAGCGAATTGAAGAGTTTGATCGCGAAGTGAAAGTGGCCGAGACAGGCACTGTTCTCAACGTGGGCGATGGAGTCGCCAAAATTTATGGACTTCAAGGCGCCATGGCCGGTGAAATGGTGGAGTTCCCCGGAAACGTGATGGGGCTAGTGCTCAACTTGGAAGAAGATGGTGTGGGCGTTGCCGTTTTCGGTGAAGTGACTGGCATTAAGGAAGGCGACACCGTTAAGCGCACGGGTCGAATTTTACAGGTGCCTGTTGGAATGGCGATGGTCGGACGCGTGGTGAATGCTTTGGGAATGCCCGTAGATGGCAAAGGCGCTATCGATGCAAAAGAAAATCGGAACGTGGAAGTGAAGGCTCCGGGGATTGTTAAAAGACAATCTGTGAAAGAGCCCCTTCAAACGGGCATCAAAGCAATCGATGCGATGATTCCTGTGGGCCGTGGCCAACGGGAATTGATCATCGGCGATCGACAAACAGGCAAAACCGCGGTTGCCGTGGATACGATCATCAATCAGAAAGGCCAAAACGTATTTTGTATTTATGTGGCGATTGGACAAAAAGCATCCACCGTTGCTCAAGTAGTGGAAAAGCTCCGGTCAGCAGGTGCTATGGATTACACCATGGTTGTTGCAGCAACTGCCGCTGAAAAAGCTCCGTTGCAATACATTGCTGCTTATGCGGGCGTAACTATGGGCGAGTGGTTTCGAGATAATGGTAAACACGCCCTGATTGTTTATGATGATTTAACAAAACAAGCTCAAGCGTATCGCGAGCTGTCCCTTTTGCTTCGCCGTCCACCTGGACGCGAAGCTTATCCCGGAGACGTGTTTTATTTGCATAGCCGCCTCTTAGAGCGCGCAGCTAAGCTCAGTGACGAAGAAGGCGGCGGCAGCTTAACGGCGCTACCGATTATTGAAACACAAGCGGGCGACGTTTCGGCCTATATTCCTACTAACGTGATTTCGATCACCGACGGGCAAATTTTCTTGGATACCGATTTGTTTTACTCCGGCGTGCGACCTGCCATCAACGTGGGTATTTCAGTTTCTCGCGTGGGCGGAAACGCACAGATCAAGGCAATGAAACAAGTGGCCGGGAGCTTGCGATTATCCATGGCCCAATATCGAGCCATGGCAGCGTTTGCTCAGTTTGGTTCTGACTTAGATAAAGCGACTCAGGATCAGCTCACTCGAGGAGAGCGCATGGTGGCCATTTTGAAACAAGGCCAATACCAACCGCTACCTGTTGAAAAGCAAGTGATGATCATTTGGGCGGCGAACGCAGGTTTTATCGATAAAATTCCAACTGACCGAGTGCCTGACTACGAAAAAGGTGCTTATGAATTCATGGAACAAAAATATCCACAAGTCTTTGAAGTATTAAAAACGAAAAAGGCTGTGGATGATGAGTTGAAAAAAATATTGGAAAAAGCATTCACAGAATACACAAACCAATTTGCGTGAAGTGAGGCATGGCAGATTTAAAGGCAATTAAAAAGCGGATCGGCTCGGTACAAAACACGAGACAGATCACGCGTGCGATGAAAATGGTAGCAGCTGCCAAACTTCGTCGTGCCCAAGATGCCATTCTGTCCTCTCGCCCCTACGCTTACCGCATTTACTCCATTTTGCTGGGCCTGTTCAAACAAGAAGGAGTTGTGCACCCATTATTGGTGGAGCGCACCGAGAAAAAGGTACGGCTCATTGTGTTGGCAGGGGATCGCGGATTGTGCGGCTCCTTCAATGCTAACATTTTCAAAGAAGCGCAACGATTCATAAAACAAAAAAAACAAGAAAATGTGGAAGTGATTTTGGATGTGATTGGCAAGAAAGCCTACGACTTCTTCAAAAAGAAGCATCCTGTGGGTACGCATCATGAAGGTTTGTTAGGCAGAGCGACCTTCCCTCGAGTTTCCCTAATCGCTGATGAGTTGTTAGAAGCTTTTAAGAAGGAAGAGCTGGATGCGATTTATATTATTTATAACGAATTCAAGTCAGCCATTTCACAACGGGTCACTACTGAGCGAATGATTCCGATTTCCACTGAGGTGCCCGAGGGCGTTGCAGGCGTTTGGGCTAGCAATGAGATAGCGGGCATGACCAACACCATTTTTGAACCTGGAAAAGATGCGTTGCTGGAAGAAATTGTGCCGAAACATTTTCGAATGCAACTGTTCCGGTGCGTACTGGAATCCGTGGCAAGTGAACACGGAGCTAGAATGTCGGCCATGGAAAATGCAACGACGAACGCCACCGACATGATTGGAAGTTTGACCTTGGAATATAACAAAGCTCGACAAGAGAAGATCACCAAAGAGCTCATGGAGATTGTTGGTGGTGTCGAGGCGATGAAATAAGGAGTTAAAGGAGTGACCATGGAATCATACGGAGAAATTACTCAGGTAGTGGGACCAGCAGTGGATGTGCGTTTTCCCACTGGAAAGCTCCCTAAAATTTACAACGCGCTTAAGCTCACCAATCCTTCGATTGATAGCCAGAAGGAAAACCTGACACTTGAAGTAGCCAGTCATTTGGGTGACGGCGTAGCCCGGTGTATTGCTATGGACTCCACGGATGGTTTAGTTCGTGGCATGAAAGTGCGGGATACTGGCAGCCCCATCACCATTCCTGTGGGGCGAGAATCTTTAGGACGTATTTTGAATGTAATTGGCGAGCCAGTAGACGAAGCGGGGCCGATTCAAGCAAAGAAATTTTACCCCATCCATCGCCCAGCACCTAAATTTGAAGATCAAAGTACCAAAGTAGAAATGCTCGTGACGGGTATTAAGGTCGTGGACTTATTAGCTCCCTACGCCAAGGGCGGAAAAATTGGTTTGTTCGGTGGTGCCGGTGTGGGCAAAACCGTTTTGATCATGGAGCTCATTAATAATATCGCCCAACAGCACGGGGGTCTCTCGGTGTTTGGTGGAGTCGGAGAGCGAACTCGTGAAGGAAACGATTTGTGGATGGAAATGAAAGAATCTGGCGTGATCAATAAAACCTGTCTGGTTTACGGGCAGATGAATGAGCCGCCCGGAGCTCGATTGCGGGTAGCTCTTTCTGCTTTGACAGCGGCCGAGTATTTCCGTGATGAAGAAGGCCAAGACGTGTTGTTGTTCGTTGATAACATTTTCCGATTCACCCAAGCGGGCTCAGAAGTGTCCGCATTGTTGGGCCGGATTCCCTCTGCTGTGGGATATCAGCCCACACTAGCGACGGAGATGGGCGCTCTTCAAGAGCGAATCACTTCAACCAAGAAGGGCTCGATCACATCCGTGCAAGCGATTTACGTTCCTGCGGATGACTATACAGATCCTGCACCTGCAACGGCTTTCACCCACTTGGATGCGACGACCAACTTGAGCCGTGCGATTTCTGAAAAAGGAATTTATCCTGCGGTGGATCCGTTGGCATCGACTTCACGGTTGCTGTCTCCGGAAGTTCTCGGAGAAGAACACTACCGAGTGGCTCGCGAGGTTCAGCGAATTCTACAGCGCTACAAAGACCTGCAAGACATCATCGCAATTTTGGGTATGGATGAGTTGTCTGAAGAAGATAAAATCACTGTGGCGCGTGCTCGAAGACTGGAAAGATTCTTGTCTCAACCCTTCTTCGTGGCAGAGCAATTCACAGGTAATCCCGGAAAATATGTAGAAGTGAAAGACACCGTGAGGGGCTTTAAGGAAATTTGCGAGGGCAAATACGACGACTTGCCAGAACAAGCCTTCTATATGGTGGGCACTATTGAAGAAGCGATTGCTAAAGCTGAAAAGCTTAAAGGAGCGCAGTGATCGTCATTGATCTCGTCACACCCACACGAAAACTCGTGGAGGGACTTAAAGTAGACTGGGTGAAGATCCCGGGCTACCGAGGGGAGCTGGAAGTTCTTCCGGGCCATCGAGACCTTTTGACGCTACTTTCGACTGGCATCTTGGTGGCACATCAGGGAGCGAAGGAGCGCAAGTTCGCAATCAGTTATGGATTTGCAGAAGTGCGTAACAATCGCGTTCTCATTATGGCAGAGACAGCGGAAGAGTCGACGGACATTGATAAAGCCCGTGCGCAGGCGGCAAAAAAGCGCGCAGAAGAGAAATTGGTTCAAGGTGTGATGACCGAACCCGAGTTCAAAAAACAACAATTGAAGTTACAACGAGCAATCATCCGACAAACCATATCTTCCTGAATTGAGGAATGACGGTGGAAGCTTCGTTAAAAATAAACGAAATCTTTTTTAGCATCCAAGGTGAAAGCCTGTTGGCAGGCAAACCAACGGTATTTGTACGTACAGCTACGTGCAACCTGCGTTGCACGTGGTGCGATACCAAGTATTCCTATTGGCAAGGCAACGTTATGGGAATCCCCGAGATCCTAGAAAAAGTGAGGGCTTTTGGGGGCAAGTATGTTTGTCTGACGGGGGGTGAGCCCCTGGGTCAGCGAGGATCTTTGGACCTGATGCGGGGCCTGCTGAAAGAGGGGTACACCGTTTCTTTAGAAACGAATGGAAGTTTTTCCATCAAGGAAGTGCCTCTAGAGGTCGTGAAAGTGATTGATGTGAAGTGCCCTGAGAGTGGCGAAAGTGAGAGTATGGCTTGGGAAAACTTGGCCCTTGCAAGGCCCCACGATCAGTTTAAGTTTGTGGTGGCGTCGAAAGCGGATTTCGATTGGGCCTTAAAAGTCTGCGAGGAACACCACCTCGAGGAAAAATGTCATATTTTGTACTCCCCCGTTCATGGGAAAGTAAAACCGCATGAATTGGCTCGTTGGATTCTGGATTCCAAAGCTCCTGTGACCATGCAGGTGCAGCTCCATAAAGAAATTTGGGGTCCTAATGAGCGCGGCGTTTAAGGCTTACCAGTTCCTTGCCGGACAGCCCCTTTTCCATTAGAAATCATGGGATTATGCCAGTCTCTCAAACACAACCGAAGCCCGAATGGCTGAAAATTCGTCCTCCTGGCGGAGAAGCCTTTGCTGAGATCAAAGAACTGGTGAAAAGTTTAAAACTCCATACCGTTTGTGAAGAAGCCAGATGCCCAAACATGGCTGAATGTTGGGGCGGGGGTACCGCGACTTTGATGCTGATGGGCGATACCTGCACCCGCGGCTGCAAATTCTGTCATGTCAAAACAGGAAATCCAAAAGGTCTTTTGGATCACGACGAGCCCGAAAAAGTTGCCAAAGCGCTGGGTGTTTTAAAATTAAAATATGTTGTTCTGACTTCTGTCGACAGAGACGATCTTTCCGATGGTGGAGCAGACCACTTTTCTAGAACCGTAGAAGCCATCAAAAAATCTTCTCCTGAGACCATTGTTGAAATTTTGATTCCAGATTTTTTAGAAGATGAATCCGCGCTTAGGAGAGTGGCATTTTGTGGCGCTGAAGTGATTGCCCACAATATCGAAACTGTGGAGCGACTCACCAAAAAGGTACGTGATGGACGGTGTGATTATCAAATGTCCCTCAACGTTCTGGATAAAATAAAAAAAATGAACCCCAAGGTTTACACCAAGTCATCACTGATGTTGGGGTTGGGCGAAAAGCCCGAAGAGGTTTTAAAATCGATGGACGATCTCAGAGCCGTTGACGTGGCGGTGCTCACGTTGGGGCAATATTTACGGCCAACTGATTGGCACCTGGCGGTTGAGGAATATATTCATCCTACGGTTTTTAAAGAGCTAGAACAAGAAGGACTCAAGCGCGGGTTTCTGTGCTGCCCATCGGGGCCTCTGGTTCGTAGTTCGTACCGAGCGGGCGAAAAATTTTTGGAGGGTTTAATTCGTGCTGGAAAAACACTCGAAGTCTAAAAAGAAAAAACCAACTGGTAATGGTCACGCAAAGCCTGTCTCTGTCCTTCGTTCGGATTGTTTTCGTGTTTTAGACGATTCCAATCGTCCTAATTCGAAAGTGGAACCGAAGCTGTCAAAAGAAGTTCTGTTGCGGATGTATCGTCAGATGCAGATGACTCGCTTTTTCGACGAGCGCGGGATGCTCCTGCAGCGTCAGGGCAGAATTGGGTTTTATGTCCCTTCGTTTGGCCAGGAAGCGATTCAAATCGGGACGGCGAACGCACTGAAAGCCGGTGACTGGGTTTTCCCCAGTTATCGAGAGCCCGGAGTTTTTATTTCCAGAGGCGCGAGCCTTTTTAAAATGCTTTGCAATCTCTGGGGGAATCGAAGCGATGTGTGTAAAGGCCGGCAAATGCCGAATCACTACAGCTTTGCAGACTTGAAGTTGTTTAGCGTTTCAAGCCCCATTTCCACACAAGTGATTCAGGCTGTTGGTGCTTCTCTTGCTTCGAAACTGAGAAAAGAGAAGGATATCGCAATCACTTACTTTGGAGACGGTGGAACTTCGGAAAACGATTTCCATACAGGGCTTACTTTTGCTGGCGCCATGAAAACGCCGACCGTTTTTATCTGTACTAATAATCAATTCGCTATTTCAGTCCCAACCTCAAAGCAGACCGGTGCTGCGCGAATGGCCGACAAAGCCATTGGGTATGGGATGCCCGGGATTGCTGTCGATGGAAATGATGTGCTCGCTGTTTACAAAGCCACACAAGAAGCTGTGGATCGGGCGAGAAATGGTGAAGGCCCCACGCTGATCGAGTGTGTTACGTTCCGAATGGGACCCCACTCCTCTTCGGATGATCCCACGCGGTATCGAGATCAGGCGCTTTATGAGGCGTGGTTGAAGCGCGATCCCATTCAGCGCTTTCGTCAATATTTGGAATCCAAAAAACTATGGGATCAGAAACAACAGGATATTTTAGAGAAAGAACTCAAAGCTACTTTAGCGGACGCTGTTGAAAAAGCGGAAGCGGAGCCTGCTCCAAGCATTGAAACACTTTTTGAGGATGTCTATAGCGAGATGACCCCGCAGCTCTTAGAACAGAAAGCAGCACTAGAAATGGAACAGGAGCTTCGTGGGAAGTTCGAAAATACGAGTGAGGCATTTCCTCTTTAAGGAAGAATTATGGCAAATCTGACTTTAGTCCAAGCAGTTCGAGATGCATTAATGACTGAAATGGCGTTGGATCCGACGATCGTTCTCATGGGTGAAGATGTGGGTCTCAATGGTGGCGTTTTTCGGGCCACAGAAGGACTCCAAAAAGAATTTGGTGAAGAGAGAGTCATGGATACTCCCCTTGCTGAGAGTGGCATTATCGGATTGGCCTTGGGGATGGCCTTGAATGGCATGCGACCGGTGCCAGAAATCCAATTCATGGATTTTATTTATCCTGCATTTGATCAAATTGTGAGTGAAGTTGCCAAACTCCGATATCGAAGTGGCGGGGACTTCAAATGTCCCATGGTCATTCGTACTCCCTATGGTGGAGGCATCAAGGGCGGACACTATCATTCTCAAAGCACCGAAGCTTATTTTGCCCACACGGCTGGTTTGAAAGTGGTGATTCCTTCGAATCCCTATGACACTAAAGGCCTTCTCATTGCGGCCATGCGTGATGAAGATCCTGTTTTGTTCATGGAGCCGAAGCGGCTGTATCGCTCACTCAAAGGCGAAGTGCCAGAAGAAGCTTACACTGTAGAAATTGGAAAAGCCCAGGTGGTCCGACCTGGTTCTGATGTTACCCTGATTGCTTGGGGCGCCATGGTTCCTGTGTGCTTGAAAGCTGCAGAGCTGTGTGAACCTCGAGGAGCTGATTGCGAAGTGATTGATCTACGCACTTTAGTGCCTCTGGATGAGGAAACCATTTTGGAATCCGTCAGAAAAACAGGTCGAGTGGTGATTGTCCACGAAGCGCAAAAGACGTGTGGTTTTGGAGCCGAAATCAGCGCGCTCATTTCTGAAAAGGCAATTTTATCGCTCGAGGCACCTATTATTCGAGTAGCAGGATTGGACACCCCTTTTCCATACACCTTAGAGCATATTTATTTGCCGGATCCGGAGCGGGTAGCTCTGGCGGTTGGCAAAGTGAAAAATTTTTAGTGAAGGAGAAACTGAATGGACTTTAAATTACCAGATATTGGTGAAGGCATTCACGAGGGCGAAATTATCAAATGGCTGGTTAAAACGGGCGAAAAGGTCGCGGCCGATCAGCCCATGGTGGAAGTAATGACCGATAAAGCCACGGTAGAAATTCCTTCCCCGATTTCAGGAACCATCCAAACCGTTTATGCAAAAGAGGGTGAGACCATTGAAGTGGGTAAAGTCCTGGTGGTGATTCAGGAAGAGGGAAAAGCAGCCCCTGCTCCAAAGCCCGAACCCAAGAAAGCAGAAGCTCCCACTGCAAAGCCGACTGCTCCCAGCAGTCGAGAAGTGACCCCGGTTGCGACCGCCGAAAGTAAGGCCGTACCTTTTGGGGTTTTGGCGACGCCGGCGACGAGAAAGCTTGCTAGAGATTTAGATGTAGAGTTGGGTGCAGTGAAAGGCACGGGACTCCATGGCCGGGTCACCAAAGAAGATGTGCAAATGGCGTATGAAGGCCAATCGGCTGCAGCTCCTCGCCCCTCGCACACGGCTGTCAGCTCTACCTCAGTAGTGCCGCACACGATTCCAACTGTAGCAGCTCCCCAGCGCGGTGCTTTGCAAACGATCCCATTGCGTGGGGTTCGCAAAAAAATTGCTGAAGCCATGCAACACTCCAAGCGAACAGCAGCACATTTCACTTACGTAGAAGAAGTAGATATGTCTGCGGTGGTTCAATTGCGGGCTTCGGTATTAGAAGAAGCAAAACGCAGAAACGTAAAACTGAGCTATTTGCCGTTCATTATTAAAGCACTCATTCCATGTTTACAGGAGTTCCCGTATTTGAATTCCTCTCTGAATGATGAAAAAGAAGAAATCGTTTTGAAAGGCGATTACAACATTGGGATTGCAACGGACACCCCCAACGGTTTGATTGTGCCGGTGATCAAAGGGGCCGATCAGAAAAACATTTGGCAGCTCGCCACTGAAATTTCTGTACTTGCAGAGAAGGCCCGCATGGGAAAGGTTGCTGTAGACGACCTCAAAGGCGGAACTTTTACGATTACGAATGCGGGCTCTATCGGCGGTGTTTTTGCAACTCCCGTGATCAACCATCCGGAAGTGGCTATTTTAGGAGTGAACGCAATTCGTAAACGACCTGTCGTCAAAGGCGACCAAATAGCCATCGCGGATATGATGTTCTTATCGCTTTCCGTAGATCACCGAGTGGTGGACGGTGCGGACGCAGCCCGATTCATGAACCGCATGGTCTTTTTCCTCTCTGAACCCACGCGACTGGTGTTTGCATGAAAACTTTTGATGCGATTGTGATTGGTGCTGGTCCTGGTGGATATCCTTGTGCGATTCGACTGGCTCAAGAGGGGAAAAAAGTCGCTATTGTTGAAAAAGATAAGTGGGGCGGGGTTTGTTTGAATGTGGGGTGTATCCCCTCCAAAGCCCTCATCCATGCCTCCTCTCAGTTTCATAAAACCCAACACTTGAGCGAAATGGGAATCCAAGTGGGCGCCCCTAAGCTCGATATGGAAAAAATGCAGAGCTGGAAAGGTGGCGTGGTGAAACAGTTGACCCAGGGGGTGTCAGGGCTACTAAAAATGAATGGTGTAACCGCGTTTTCTGGAAATGCCGTTTTTAAAGATGCTCATACGCTAGAGGTTTCCGGGGCACAGGGCAAGGAAACGCTCTCTGCAAAAGATATTGTGATTGCGACCGGTTCTCGAGTCGTTGGGATTCCCATCCTCAAATTCAATGGGAAAAACATTTTAGATTCGACTCAGGCCCTCGACCTCAAAAAGCTGCCCAAACAGTTCCTGGTGGTGGGAGGCGGTTTCATTGGATTAGAAATCGGAATGGCTTATGCAAAGCTCGGCTCCAAAGTGACTGTGGTCGAGGCGCTCGACCAGCTCTTGGCTTCCGTTGAAAAAGAGTTGGTGCAAGTTGTAGAGAAAAAAATGCGTGAGCTCGGAATGACCGTACTCACGAGTACGAAAGCATTGGGCCTTAAAGAAAAAGATCCCGCCAAGGAAAGCGTGCTTCATTTAGAAGTCGAAACGAAAGACGGAAAGAAAACGCTGGAGGCGGACGCTATTTTGGTTTCCGTGGGAAGAAAGCCCAACTCCGATGGCCTGGGACTTGAAAAGATCGGGGTGAAGCTGGATTCAAAAGGCAACATCCAAACGGACAATCAAGGTAAGACCAGTGTGGCTGGAATATGGGCAATTGGTGATGTTAACGGAGCGCCACAACTCGCTCATCGAGCCACCCAAGATGGCCTCTTAGCAGCTGCTGCTATTTGTGGTGAAAAAGCATATCGGGATTACAAGACAGTTCCTTGGGCGGTATTTGTGGATCCAGAAATCGCCACCGCTGGATTGACCGAAAAAGAAGCTAAAGAAAAAGGCATTGCTTACAAAGTCGGCAAGTTTCCTTTTGCTGCAAATGGTAGAGCACTCAGCACCAACGAAGCACACGGCTTTTTTAAAGTTTTGATTGATGAAAAAACAGAGAGTGTGATTGGAGTTCATATTGTGGGTCCTGAAGCTTCTAATCTGGTTGCAGAAGCAACGCTCGCTATTGAAATGGGGGCTAGCGTGGAAGACTTAGTGCGAACCATTCACACGCATCCTACTTTGCCGGAGGCTTTTCCGGAGGCCGTAGAGCTCACATTCTCCAAGGCAATTCACGTTTTCAAACCAAAGCGGTAGGGGTTTAGATTGGCAACGGAAATGGAAGTAGTGGATCTTGGCATTTGCGAATATCCAAGAGCCTATGAGATCCAGAAACAAACGCTGGAGGAAAAAAGACGCAATCCTCTGTTTCCAGATAGGCTGTATTTAGTCCAGCACCCCAGAGTCTTTACTTTTGGGCGCAAAAGCCAACCCGCTTTACACCGGCCCTCCCCGTCTTTTGTGATTGAACGCGGAGGAGAAGCCACGTTTCATAATCCGGGTCAGTTAGTAGCATATCCGATTTTGTCTTTAAGAGAGGGCGAGCGAGACATCGGGTTTTATTTGAGAAGCCTCGAACAAGTGGTGATTGAGACCATCGCCAAATGGGGGATTCAGGGTACTCGCAAAGAGGGAGCCACAGGAGTGTGGGTGCAAGAGGGCCAGAAAAAAATTGCGAGCATTGGGGTTGCCCTGAAGGGCTGGGTCACTTTGCACGGGATTGCTTTGAACATTGAAAATGATCTGAATGGCTTCAATGAGATACATCCTTGCGGGTTTTCGGGAGCGGTTATGACCTCAATGAAAGAGCAGTTGGGTGACCGGTGTCCCACTTTTGAAGAAGTGAAAAAGGAATTTGTTCCCTCTTTTGAAAAACAGTTTGATAGAAAGCGGCTTTCGTGAAGCCCGCCTTCTTTGTTGGCAGTCTTCCTTTTCTCAACGTGCCCGCAGCGATTGAATTTGTTCAAAAAGAATCTGCTCACTTGCCCTTTTTGCCGCAGTTGCCGGAACTGAATCCACAAGAAGACATGATTGGCCAGGTTTTACGAGGATTTGAATTGGGATTCTGGGACGAACAGGCTTCATGCGCCCTAGAACTTTTTCAAAACACGTTCTGTGAGAGCCCGGGATTCAAAATTCAAATCGCCGGGCCCAACACTATTGCTCGCACGCTCTCTCTTCCCTTTGAAAACATTGCTCCTCAATGGGTTACCTTGGTGCAGGGGCTCCACCAGCAACTCCGCCAGGGCAGCTTCACCGGTGAGCTCTGGATCCAAATCGACGAACCCTACCTCCCACATAAAGGTACGGCCTACCTTTTGGCGGAGCTTCAGCCAAAGTTGAACCGGACGGTCTTTGGGCTTCACTCCTGTGCTACGGTTCGGCCCGAGGCAGATCCCGAGCTGTGGGCAGCCCTTCGCTTTATGGCGTTCGATTGTTCAAAAACCCCTGTTTCCGAAGCTGAAAAAAGGCTTTGGGATCAGTGGCTCCAGGAGGATTCTCGCCGGGTGTTGGCCTGGGGACAGCCACTGAATCAGCCCATCGAAGATGCCTGGGCCCTCGCTCAGCCTCAAGTTTGGAGGTCCGCCCCTTGCGGGCTCTACGGCCAACGTCTATACTGACCCCCATGTTCCAGAAGAAAGCAGACAATCCAGGAGTTGGAAAAGCGGAGCGGAAGAAGCCACCCCGGCATTATGCGGTGATTGACCAGCGTGGATGCACGGGTTGTCATGCCTGTATTCCTGTTTGCCCGGTCGATTGTATCGAACAAGTTCCTGGAGTTGAGCATCCAGATTTCATGAGAGTCGTGGAAGTAGATCAGGAACGGTGTATCGGTTGCGAAGCTTGCGCAAAAATTTGTCCTTGGGAAACCATTTTCATGGAATCTCCCGCAGAGTACGAAGCCAAAATGAAAGAATGGACAGTGCGTTCAGTGCTGTACGAAGGCTTAGGAACTCAAGAAATACCTACAAACAACAACCAAAAGTAAGGCCGTACCTTTTGGAGGTCAGAAGCCGCGTAAGTGGGCGGCAATCTCTTCTGGCGTTCTATAGCCTGGAGCTTTGCGAGCTACTTTGGAGATAATGAAATAAAGTTTTTCGTCTGTGTTGCTAGGAGAGCGAACGATACCATTTCGTTCAATCAAGCGCTTGGCCACCTGAAAAGCCATACGATGATTGCCATCGTTGAGTAAGTGAGAACCCGCGATATCTCGGATCACCACCCCAATTTTTTCCCAAAACGAATTTCTGTAACTTGCGTTGATGAGGACTTGTTCAAATGATTTTCCCGGCAGCGGCGCAATTGGAAGAAGGGGTGTGGATAGAGATTGAGCAATCTCTTCAAGTTCCTTTACCGAAATGCCCTCCGCAAATCCCCCATTGAGAGGATTTTGTCGGACCAGCTTCGGATAAACCGAAGTGCAATCGGTTGCAAAAACAAAATCGCCCAGCCCCACAGGGCTGAGCGATAAATAGATCCAAGCAAGTAAGTGAATTTTCACCGACTGCTTTGGCTTGGGCTCACAATCTCTTCAGGCTGTTCTTTATCGTCCAAAGAAAGAGACACTGCCTTAGCCCCTTCAAACTCTACATTCACTGCAATCTTCGATTCCCCACCGCGACTTTCTGTGGTGGTGATTGCTAAGCTTGTAATAGCAGCTGCAGTTGCAGGTACCGCGAGCTTCTTCATGAGCTGTGCCATCACTCGGCAGGAGCGGGCCATGCCTTTATGTCCGCAATCCGAGGGACAGACTAATTTCTTCAATGTTTCTAACTGCTCTTTTACGCTGCCTTTGATTCTTTTGACCAGATCCGTGAGAAAAAGCCCTTCTCTTCCTAACTTTTTATATTCGGCTTCGTTTTCAGGGGTTTTCTCTCGAGATTTTACGAAAGCTTCTTCACGCACCCGTAAGCCATCACGGGCGGCGTTGTCTAAACCTTGAAATTGGCCTTCGAGCGATTTTCGGACTTCTTCTCGAACCTCGGCTCGCGAAGCTTTTACAGAAGCGTCTACCACTTCACGGCGTGCTTTTTCAGTTTCAGAAGCTTCTACCGGTCGCTTTTTAGATCCTTCCGGAGCTGGGCCGCGGCCTTCAGAAATGCTGCCGCACGCACCATTACAGCCATCTTTATGTTCGCCCTGGCGCGCACTTCGTTCTCGTTCTGAGCGTTCTCGTTCTGCTGCTCTTTTGGGAGCGGATCGTTTTGCTGGAGTTTCAGCAACGAGAGGCTGAGCTAATCCCAGCAATAATCCAAACACTGAAAGCAACGACAACGCTTGTTTCATACTGTCTCCTTTTTCCGTGAAGTTCTCATTGTATCTCGAAACGGAGAGTGAAAAAAGGCGCTTTGTACTACTTGTTGAGGAGATCCGTACACTGATTACTTGCGTCTAAATCTTTTCCAAGGTCTTGGGCGACGAATCTACCAAGACCATTTAAATTTGCGGCGCTGTCCCAATAGATGAGACCGACTCCCCTGCCCAAATCCGCTGCCTTAGCCCACCAGGCCATCTCGGAAACCGCTTCCCATCCGGTGGGATTCATTTCCTGAAGGGGGCCGCCTAGAAACGCGAACGGTTTTTTGATGAGGAGCGCCAGCTGTTTCCGTTGTTGTGTGTTGAGATTTCCCAACACGACCAATTGAGTGGTTTCCAGGTTTTGGAGTTCCGAAGCAACAGCACTGAGCGCCTCATCAAAGCCAATAACTTTCCAGTCGCTTCCCGTTTTTCCTGGCTCCGAAAAACTCAAAAACAAAAAACTTCGTTTCTTGATTTGCATCCGATGAAACGCTTGAAAAGGAGTCTTCCCGTCTAGGGTCCGCAGATTGGTGCTGATGAAGGGAATTTTCTTATCCTCAACATCGGATTGAAAGCACGTGAGCGAGGGCTCCAAATCTTTCGCATCGACTGCATATAGGGAGACTCCTGCAAGTTCCCACACTTTGAGGAGTTTCTTTCTCCATTCCGAAACCTTTTTTTCCGGTACCTCTTCTGCAGGCGGAATTAAAAAGGAAAAAGCAGGCCCTGCCTGAAGAAACAAATCTGTAGGGGTGAGTTCTCTTTTCTTACAGAGCCGACCGATGCCGCCCAAATCCATCAATGAACATCCGGCCTGGCCAAAGTTGAGTCCCACTCCGTTTTGAAACATAAAGACGGGATACGCCTCCGGAGCTACCGTATTTTTTCTCGTCAGACAGCCCCCAAGGGCTAAAGCGATGATCAAAAAGGACTTAGCTAACGGCGGACGGTTCACTGAGGCCGCCTTCCGAAAAATTCTTCGGCAAGGACAGAAGCGCGCTGAGGATCTAACTCTTCTAAAATCACGATGAGCTCCTGTTTTGCCTGCTGTGAAGTCGTTCTGGATCGCAAGACGCGTTCGACAAGCTCTGCGCTTTCCCTCTGGGCTCGACCGTTCACTCCTTGAGTAGGCCGTGCCCCTGTGAATCGAGCAGCTTCGCCTTGTCCGTCAGAGGCGCGACCAAAATCAGGCAGAATATGTTCTTCGGCGAGAAACTGAGTCACGCGTTCGGCAGCACTTCGGACTTGTTGACGAGCGGAACGCTCGAAGCTTTGGAGCGCTTGCAGTGCTGCGGGCTTGTCTGAAAAGTGTTGTTGAGCAAAAGCCGAGTTCGGCTGAGTTACTGCGCCCATCGTGAGCGCCGGGGTCACTAAAGATCTCGCAGCGGCCATTTGTGGAAGTGTTTCAGAGAGGCCGCCGATGAGATTCACTACGCCCTCAAACCGCGCCATTTGTTGTTGATACTCAGCCACTCGCTCTGGGGTTTCACTGCCAGCAAGCCGTTGGAGATTCACAGTCGCCGCTCTCAAAGCCGCATGTTCTTTTTGCAGTTGGGCATTCAGTTCTTTGAAAAGGCCATCTTGCTCTCTTAAAAGTTCAGCAGAGCGCTTGGAGTGGTTCCAAGCCCCCTCGCGGGAAATTTGTAACAACTCTTCATTGATTTGAACCAAACGGCGCGCTCCTTCGGGGTTGATCACCGCCCCCGAACGCACTACCTCTTGAAAACGACTATTCGCTTCCCGCAGACGAGTTTCAACAAACTCCTGATAACCCCGACGTGTTTCAGGTGTCGCCTGAGCGAGATCTTGTGGTCGCAGTGACGCAATGACAGAAGCCATCAATTCAGTTTCCACCCGAGGATCGGCTTCTGCATTTTGAGGGTCACCGCCCTTTCTAAAAAGCTGGCTTAGTAAGGTTCTGGGATCTGACTTTGATTTCCGTGCCTGCTCCCGGAGAGACGAGCGGAGGGCTTCAGCGCCCCCGGAAAGGTAAACTTCTTGTAAGCGTCGATGCTCTGCCCGCTGGATTCCAGAGCGGGTAATACCCAAACCGATGTACATGGAAGTAGCGTTGTGTTGAAGGAACTGGCGAGTCCAATCTTCCCAATTAGCAGCTTCAGTCCCGGTATAACCATGCATTGCTTGGCTGACCCCGGCTCGAGTTGTGGCATCGATACCGGTAAATAAAAGAGTGCCCATGAGGAGGTTTGCCGCATTCGGGGTTGTTCTGCCCAGAGTTCGCATGAGCGCATTGGAAGAAGCCCCCGCTGCTCCAAACCGTGCACCCTCAACCGTGTTATGGATGAAAGCTTCAGTGAGTCGTTGGGCATCGGTGCGGGGGCCCCCTTCTCTATATTTTTCTTCGTGTCGAAGGCTGTCTCTTGAACGCCCAAAGCCAAAATCAGAAAGTTGTTGAGGTCCTAAGCCTGGGATCTGCACGGTTCCAGAAACTTCGCCCAGCGTTCCAGCAAAGCCCATTTCTAATGGGAGTGCTACAAATCGGGGCCCAGGAAGCTTAGCCAAGCTGAGGTCTCTGAAGAACTTAGCGCTGTCAGTGAATTGTTGGACGCGATCAAAGTTTGCAACGCTTGAAAGGAAATCTCTTTTTCTTGAGAACGGAACTGCTTCGCCGTGGAGTCCTTGGATTTCATCGATCACTCCGTTGTGATCAATATCGAGCGACTGTTCGAGTTCGAATTCGAACATGGCCTGGAGGAAAGCTTTTCGCTTCTCAGGATCGGTGGGTAGCCCCTGCGAATCTCGAGGGCCCCATTTGGGATCAGACCCTGGGTGTTCAGGATGCTTTTTCCAGGACTGGCCTTTTCTTCCCAAGGCAATTTTTTCCTCAATTAAGTGATGCGTGCTGTTCGGAAATGAATGGATGATCCCTTCCGCTAGCAAATCAATCCCCGAAAATGCTGTTGAAGTGATGAGCCCGTGCTTCGTTGCTGCTACGTAGCCGGTTTTAATTGCATTCAGTGCTTGCAGAGTTCTCAGAGTATTCCTTGCTGCAAATGCAGCTCTGCCCGTTCCTTGTGCAATTTGTGCGAGCGGCCCGACCAGCTTGGCGGGGAGTGAAACTGCGCCCAGGGGAAGTGTCGCTACCATCACTGAGAGTGAGTGGATCGTTTCCACTTTTGAAAGCAGTTTATGGATCGCTTCTTCTTCTTGGTTCAAGAGGCGTCGCATTTCATGGATCTCGTTGCCACGGAACTGGTCTGCAGTGAGTCCCTGCCCGTTTGCCACTGGGATTTTTCCAAGCTGCCCCAAGGCTTGCCGAAGCTGTACATAATCATTGTAAGAAGCTTGGAGTTCCTGTGCTTCAGTTGTCTGTGAAGGATCCCACCCGGCCATTGCGCCGAAGTAACTTTTAAACGCATGGCCAGCCCCTTGATAATTGTGTTGTGCTAAGTAGGAACGCGACCGGGCTTCTATGATGGCATCAACTTTTTTGCGTGCATCGGCCGCAAGTTTCTGAACTGGTGAAAACTCCGCGGTGAGTTTCCCATCGGGAGATAACTTCATGCGCACGGCCGTTTCTTCAGTGAGCGGAAACCAAACAGGAGTGGGAATGCCATCGGGATTTTTAGCATCAAGCGCTCGGATCTGATCCCAGGTGAGTGCAGTAGATAGAGGACTTGCTCCGGCTTGTGTCCCCGCACGAGCCAAAAAGCTCAGGAATGAAGAGGCGTTGGCACCATCGGCAATCAAGGTTCCCTCAGATTCGTGGGCTCCTTGGAAAATCAAGTCGATATTTTTCGCTTTTGAAAGCAAATCCAAAAGCTTGGCATCCACTTTCGATTGCTGGGTGAGGATCAAGGCGTTTCGGATGGGGTCGTAAACAATGTTGTGATCTTGCTCAAGCCGCCGAATATCTTGAGCCGTGAGCGAAGAGGTTGGGTTTTGTGTGGCGGTGTTTGAGGACAGCCCCCACTGCGCTAATTTCTTCTGGGAGGAGGCTTCCTCTTTCTGAAGTTCCTTCATCAGAGCGCCCTTGCGAGCAACGGTTCCACCCAAAGCGCCCTCTCGAGCTTGTGCTTCTCGGATGCGATCGAGATTGTCTGATTCAATGAGGGCGGCTTCAGCGGATGTCCACAAAGGATCGGTCTCTTCAAGCAGTTTGGTTTCGTCGGCTAACTGTTGGACCAAACGTTCTCCCAGCGCAGCTACCCGGCCGGGCTTTTCAAAGCTGGAACTCGTCCACCCGAGTGAACCGGGAGAGATCCCATCTCCCGAACAGCCAAACTGATCGGAGAAGAAATTAAGGCGAGATTCCTGGAGCTCTGATGGGGCACTGCCCTCTTGAAGCCAGAGGTATAATTTCCTCATTGCTAACACATTGCTGTGGCTCGGAGTCTGGGAAATAAGAGCAGATTGGAGGCAGCCTAAAAAGCTTTGTAGAGCCTCTCGTTGGTTGGCATCCTCCAAACCCATAGCCGTGGACTCCAGTTGCGCCAATAGGGGTACCAAAAGCTGAGCGAGTTCAGAAGCAGTCTTCGAAGCCTCTCTTCGTTGGGCTTGCAACTTCGGAAAGAGATCTTTGAGACGAGCCCGTTGTTCCGGAGTGAGCTCTTCTGGAGCATCGGCTGTTCCCATTCGAGCAGCTCGTTCGATGGGGGAGATTGGTCGTAAGTGACTGGCGCCCGTAGAAGCGAGGTATTCGGGATCAGCAAAAAAGTAACTTTGTCGGAGCTTGCTATTTTTCGGAAGGATTGCATCTAATCGGGAAAGCGCTTCGGCGACTTGTGGATTAGCAACAGCTTCTCGCTCGAGAAGTCGTTGTCTTAAGTGCGAGGGTATTCCTGTGGAGGTTCCCAGAAACTGCCGAGCATTTCTCATCAGATCCGCTTCAAGTTTTTCCATACAGTGAGGATCGCTTTTTCCCTCACAAAGGGTTTCCAGCTGGGAGGATTCCTCTCGCAGCGTTCCGAGAATGGCCTCAGGGTGATAAACAAAGTCCGAAGTTTTCAGATCTCGGTCCGTCACATCTTCAAGACCCATTTCGTCCAGGAGTGCGAGTGCCAAAAGATGGGCATCGCGCTCCTGTGTTTTGGTGGCATCTTGTCCCAGTTCAATCGCTTTTCGTTTTAACTGGTTCCGGACCTCGGCGTATTCGGCAGTGAACTCCTTTGGAAAGCCACGAAGCAATTGAGTCGCTTGGGAGGAAACTCCCATTTGGGCCAATTCAGTAACAGCGGCATTAAAAGCAGTTCGGTCTTTGAAAAGCACTTCCATTAAATCGCTGGTCGACCCCGTTTGAAGAAAGCTTTCCAAAGCTTCTAAGCTCTCCCCGCCGAGTTTCTTGGGGACGAGCTCCGCCGTGAGCCGATTGAGCACTTTTTGGAGTGCTAGCGGGTAACGGGAAACATTTTCTATGGCTCTTGCGGAAATTGGGAACTTGGCTTGGGGGAGGTCTTTTTCTAATTTCGTTCTGAGTGGGGACAGCACATGGAAGTCAGCTGTGTTTTTTGATCTTGCCTGCTCGCTCTGGGAATCGATGACATCGGCGGCTGTCGGGTCTTTCGGAGACAGCGCCAGAACGGCTCTTCTTGCGGCATCGCGAAGCCCTAAGTGTTGCGGGCTTAAGGAATCAAACTCCTCCGTATAACCATTCACTGCTCGAGCCAGTGATTGGATGGCTTGTTGGATAGCTGCTTTTTGTTGGTGTTCGGAAGTGTTCCCTAATGATTGAACAAAATGGCTTAAATCTTTTTCTAAGCGAGCAGTGGGAGATTGAACATTCACTTGGGCCTCTTTGCCGTGATCTGTGGAATGTACAGAGGTCCTTCCTTGGGTAGCCCCCGTGTCTACTAGGGATTCCCAAGTGGGAGCGCCCAGCGCTTTTCGAAGTGCTGCAGAGAGATCTTTTCCCTGAGCACTGGCCATTTGCGCGCCATCGAGTTTGAAGCTGGGGGAAAGAGCCGCCCGTACATAGTTTCCAATGATGGGGTGAATCCAGTAATCAAAGTCGGGATGTTCGCTGAGAAGCGCTGCAAATGTGCGTAAGCTTTCGGGCTCTCCCGATTGGATGCGCTTGAGTTGTTTAAGCAAGTCTTCATGGAGAGATAACGGCTGAGGTAGAGTACGTTCATTCAGTTCGATTTGTTTGAACAAAGCACGGACAAACTCTTTGAGTTCGGAATTGTCCTGCGCCTCTGCCAGGAGCCGTGAAAGCTCTTCTAAGAGCGACCGCATTTTTCGCAATCGAAGCACATCCTCTTCTTGAGCATGAGGATTTTTATTTTTTTGGAGTGCACCCCGCACGGGTTGAAAGTGTTGAAAGAGATCTTCTCGTTCCAGAAGTTGGTTCAAAGTTTTAAATGCATCGGTGTGCCCTTCCCCAGTACAGAGGAAGGCTTGAGCAACTGCTGAGCGAAAAGCACTGTCTGTGGGAGCTGTGTGCCGCCAACCCACAATGGCCTGATAAGTGGTGGGGGGAGTGGCTCCTCGACTTCCGCTGATGGCATACTTGGTTTCAGTGACTTCAGTGATAGGAAACAGGGACCCTGAAGAAACTTTTTTGTTTTCAAGTGGGGCAGCTCCGAACTGGGTTTCAAAAGCAGTGCTAGAGCATTGAGACGCTAAAGAAGCAACTTTTTGGCGAGGGGGCTTTTTTGAATCGCGGTGTTCGGCAAAAACAAGAACGGAGAACCCAAGCATTCCCAAATACGCCAGCTTGAACCGGAAAACTTTCATAAACCCCTGTGAATACAGCCTAAAAGCTACAAGTTTCAGGCCACCCTTAAGCACTGTGTTATCGGCAAAACGGCCGAGAAACTTGAATTCGGTAGAATACGCAAGCTGTTGAAATGTCGATAGAATTTACGGTTTTTTACGGGTGTAGAGAGCCCGATTAAAAAAGAGTGTGAGAACGGGGGTATAGGTCGGTGCCAGATCCCTATTCAGGGGCCTGATGTAAATACAGTGATTGGTTTTGAATCAATCCCTCCCTATGAGAAGATAAGGCCCATGTTTTTTTACTCCATTTTGATTTCAGCAGTTCAAATTTTAACGCCGATTCAAAAGAGCAAGCCCGTTCAATTGGTCCCTGTCACTTATGAGTTGATGTCGCAACCGGGGCGCTCTAGAAATCCGAATCTCTCTGGAACTCCCACCCTTTTTGAGAGCCCCCTTCCGGGAACGACCCCCATCAAGTTCAAACAAGGGAGTGGCAAATCGATTTATTCCCAAGAATCCGGGGCGCTGTTTGAGGAGCTGGATCTCGTTGTGGATGGGAAAAGAAGAAAACGAGTGCTTCAGAGAATTGTTTTTGGCGGCCCGGAAGTCGTCAGTGGTCAGGTTTTCTCATTGCTTCCCGCAGCCCGCCAAGAACTGGGCAGATATTTTTCTGAGAATTTTCGGACCGGAAAAACCACAGAAGACTTTTCGAGAGCCCTCTTTGTGTTACAAACCATGGATCAGAAGCAAGTCAACTTTGATCTGCCTTGTAAGTTTGTAAAAACCCACCGACTTGAAATTTTAGAGAAAGTTCAAATCAAGCGAGAGATTTTTGAATTACTGTTAGCAGGAACCTGTTCGTAAGGGAGTGGAAGGGTCTCTGGTGTGCCCCTCGGATTTCAAATCCGAAGGCGGGTGCTTATGGCGTCCGCGGTGAGTTCGATTCTCACCCCTCCCGCTTGTTTTTCAAAAGCTGACGGACGCCACCTTTGAGAAATGTCACTCGCATTTCATCCATCTTTTCTAGCAGAGGGATCGCGTACTTTCTGGAAACGCCTCCGAGGACAGACTTCAACTCTGATGTTGTTGCAGAGCCCTTTTCTTTCAAGAAGGCCTCAACTGATTGTGCGAGCTTCTGAAATAGAGCTTCCGAAATAAACAATTCGCCTTTCAACGAAATCACTAATCCTCGCTTGATCAGTGTGCTAAGCGTTTCTTCAGGGACCCCTTCTCTGATCAATTCCAGCCGGGACCAAATTCCGGGTGGCTTTTCAAGTTGCCTGAGCCCAGTTTGTTCGGCTGAACTAAGCACACCCAGATTTTTTCTGATTTCGTCACCGCTAAAAGCCCACCACTGCTGCTCACTTCCGAATGCAGCGAGCAGCGCTTTGAATCTTGGCGAAAAAATTCCAAGTAAACCGTTGGGGAGGCGAGAGAGACTGACCGATTTGTTTTGAGATAAAACCTCCAGCAGGGCTGCTTTGCCGGACTCGAGAACACTTTTGTTTATGTAAACACCAGGCGACGCCTCAAGAAACTGGAGCCCCTTGAGACTGCTAGTCAGTTCTTCCTCCGTGAAGCGCGATCGTGTGGCAACCTCTTTAACCGAAACAAACCCTTCGAGCATGCTCTCCATGTGAAGCAGAGCCTGGACCGTTACTGGCTGGTGGGTGTGGAGATCCTTCAGTGTCTTTTGGTTGGCGGAACGCGCCAGGGGGTCTCGCACCACAAAAAATCCTAACAAAAGCTCCTCTCCATGACTCCGCAACACCCAGCGATCACCAAACTGCAGTGGAACAGATTTAGAAAACTGTATTCGACCCACTGTTTCTTGCTCTCGAGAATTGGGAATGATGAGACACTCTGTTTCCAAAGTGCCCGAATAAGCTTTAATCCAGATGTTTTTCTTGGGAGCCTTTGAAAAGAAATGAAAGGTGCCATCGCATTTATCATGAGTGCAAAAAGGGGCTCCGCTTAAAAAAGACCCCGGGGGGATCTCTTCGTGAGAAATTTGAGAGAGTTGGACGGCTACCCGAGAGACTGGCCCAACGTGCTGTTGTGGCGTTTGATACGACTGCAAACTTTTAACGGTAGCGGATTTGTTTCCCGGCCAAACCGAGAGAGGTTGACCCTCGTGAAGGGAGCCACTGGTCAGGGTTCCAGTAACGACCACGCCCAAGCCTTTGGGAACAAAAGCGCGATCTACCCAAAGCCGTGGACTCTTGTTGTTGTGGGGCTTTGGCAAGTCGGATAACAGCTTGGTGATTTCATTCCGAAGTTCAATTGTGGATTCGGGGATGTGTTGAGAGAAAGTGAGCACTGGAGGACGAGTTCCTAAGTGGGAGTTTATTTTCAAAAGGCACTCTTCTCGGAGTTGAGAAATCGCTTCTGGGGGCACGCGGTCTACTTTTGAGATGACTAAAATGCCCTTCTGGATTTGAAACGATTTCAAAATCAATAGATGCTCTTCCGTCTGCGGCATCCACCCATCATCTGCCGCAACCACGAGGATGTAGCCGCTGACTTCGCTCACTCCGCCGAGCATGTTCCCAACAAACCGATGGTGTCCTGGAACATCTACAAAGCCCACTCGTCCGAAAGGTTCAAAATCAGCCCACAAAAAGTTGAGATGGATGGTGAGTCCCCGCTTTTTTTCCTCCGGGAGTCGGTCAGGCTCCATGCCTGTCAGCATCTTGAGCAGAGTGGATTTGCCATGGTCGACATGACCCGCAGTAGCTAGAACAAACACTGAAGAGCCTCTAGTAGAATCTTCTCATCTGCTGGGAATACAGTACGGAGATCCAAAAGAAGTGCTCCCCGTTCCTTCCTCACATAAATGGGTACTCGAAACTGTGCGAGCTTTCTAGCGGCAGCTTCACAGTCGGGGACCTCCACCTGAATGAGACAACTTTCCAGAGTCTCATCAGGAGTGGAGCCGCCACCAATCGGGGTGTAACCCAGCTTTGTCTCTGCCCGGATGCCCTTTTCGTTGAGCGATTTACAAAAAGCATCACTTCGAGATTTGAGAATTTCTAAAGGAAAATCTAGGAACTCTTGAACAGGAGAGGGGGTTCCTGCCAAATGGTTTCTGATTCGGTCTTCCAAAACAAATAAATCCAATTTCCCCAAGCGCAGCGCTCGGTACAGTGGAGATTTTTTCAGCTGTTGGATCCAGCTTCGCTTTCCCACGATCATTCCAGCTTGGGAAGCCCCAAAGAGCTTGTCTCCGCTGAACGAGAGTATGTCGCAACCGGTGTGTAAGAGTTCTTGAATCGACAGCTCTTTTTCTCCTCGATTCTCAAGTGAACCACTGCCCCAATCGACCGCCAATGGGAGCTGGTGCTTGTGGGCCAGCGCCGCAAGATCTTTCAGTGCAGGCGAGTGCGTGTGTCCCTGGAGATGGAAACAGCTTTGGTGTACCTTCAAGAGCAGGGCGGTTTGTGGACCCACAGATTTTTCATAGTCGATTAACTCCGTGATATTGGTCGTACCCACTTCCCGCAAGGCGGCTCCGCTCTGTCTCAAAATGTCCGGCATTCGAAATCCACCGCCAATTTGGACGAGCTCCCCTCGAGAAATGAGGGTTTCCTTTCCAAACGAAAGCGTATTCAGTATCAGATAAACCGCTGCTGCTCCATTATTGACGACAAGAGCAGCTTCCGCTCCTGTGAGTGCACAGAGCATGGACTCAAGTTGAGCCGTTCGCTCTCCTCGGCCAGCCGTTTCTAAATCAGTTTCAAGTGTGCAATAGCCGGCCAATTCGTTTTGAAGATTCTTAAGCGTTTGGCTTCCAATGGGGGCTCGCCCCAGGTTAGTGTGAAGAATAATCCCCGTGGCGTTGATGGCACGGGTAAGCGCCGGGGCTGTTAATGCATTAAACGCTTCACCAATCTTTTTCAGAAGTGTTGCCTCTTCGAAGGCCATCCCGTCATTTTTGATTGCAGCACGCACTTCATCGAGGACTTGTTGGATCACGCCTTTTCGGAACTGCGGGAGCAATTGCGAGGACCAAGCGGCCAGCTCTGGATGCTTTATTAGTTTGTCCACTTGCGGCAGTTGAGAAAAATCTGATTTTTGAGGGGTCTTGTTCGACATATTAGAGACACGTATTGTATCCAGCCCAAAAACCAACGCCAATACCTTTCAGTTGCGATAGAATAGTGAGCCTATGAACATTCGACTGACGGAAACAGTAACAAAGGGGGGCTGTGCCGCAAAGCTCCCGGCAGGCCAGCTCCGAAAAATTTTGGGTCAACTCGCACTCAAAAATCCTCCTGAGTTAATTGTGGGAACAGAAACGTTAGATGATGCGTGCTTATGGGATTTAGGAAACGGGCAGCTCCTGATACAAACCTTAGATTTTTTTACGCCCATTGTGGATGATCCGAAAGACTTCGGGCGGATTGCTGCAGCCAATGCGCTCAGCGATGTCTTTGCCATGGGGGGAGCCCCCAAAACAGCGATGACTATCTTGGCGTTCCCCGCGCAACAGTTGGATTTAGGTCTTTTAGAACCGCTGATGACTGGAGCTGTGGAGAAAATCATAGAAGCAGGGGCCTGTTTGGCTGGCGGCCATTCGATTGACGACGACACGCTTAAACTGGGGTTTTCAGTTTCGGGTTTTGTGAAAAAAGAAAAAGCATGGAAGAACAGTGGCGCCCAAGCTGGGGATGTCCTCATTCTGACTAAGGCGCTGGGCACAGGAACTATTACAAGTGCTATAAAAAATAAAAAATCAAAAACGGATTGGGAAGAGGCGGCTATCCACAGCATGTGCCAGTTGAATCGTGTTCCTGAATTGGTGAGTGATTTTTCTATTCATGCAGCCACGGATATTACCGGCTTCGGACTTTTGGGCCATGCTTTGCAACTTGCGCAAGCAAGTGGACGACAGATTGAATTTCAATCGGAGGCCTTGCCGGTGATCTTGGGCGCACGGGATTGTTTAGAAGGAAAAATTTTGAATCGTGCGCACCGAACGAATTGGGACTATGTGGAAAAGCATGTGCAGGTTGACTGCAAGGAGGAATGGAAAAAGTGGCTGACAGTAGATCCGCAAACTTCTGGGGGGCTTTTGTTGAGTGTTTCAGCTTCAGATGCGTCTGAGATCTTGAAACGTGTGCGGGCGCGGTTTTCAAATGCAGAAATTGTTGGTGTGGTGAAAAACGAGACTCCTTCAGGGAAAAGAGTGGTGCTTATTTAGAAGTGGAGCTTCCCTCAGCATGAGTCCCTTTGCTGTCATCGCCTTCTTCGGGCTTAGGCTCATCCTTCTTGGTGTCTGGACCATACTTCTCCATAAATTCCTTTAGTTTGGTGGGATCTTTCACCGTTTCCATCAGTTTTGCTTTTGCATCATCTCGGGAAAGTTCTTCCTGCTTCTCCATTTTCTTCATCGCTTCCCATAGTTGATCAAAGTAGGCTTTTTGTTCTGCAGATAAGTCATCCGAAAGGCCATTTGCACGGCCAGCGTGGATGCCGACCGGTTGTAGGAGCGTTTGCCCGTTTACATCGCGTGTGGCGTAGAAAACACCGTTGCGTTCATAAATTCCAGCAGCCTCATTCACTGCTGTGAAGCTATTTTTCATGGAGTTGAGATCATAGTGCATCACCGGATTGTAAAAAACGCTTCCCGACCCTCCGTTCTTCAAGTGCTCCGAAAGACTATCACTGAAGTGTTGAAATTTTTTGGTGAAACTGGAAGTGGGAGTTGCGGGGGTCGCTCCACCCGATACCGTTCGATTACCGTTACCTGCAGGCGTGCCTCCGCGTAACATTGCTTGGAAATCAGCGTCGAATTTGGCGAGCCATTGTTCGGTGAAACCACCGCCTGTGCCGCCAGTGCTGTCCCCAGAATCAGGCAGAGAAGTGCTCGAAGAGGTAGGTTGAGATTGATATTGATACTCGGGCACTGACGAACTGTCAGTGCAAACAACGCCGGGGCCTCAGCCCCCGAAGGCGGTGTTTCCCACTGCGAACAGCGGGATTAAAATGTAAAAAAGGGATTTCATACTCTCTTTTCGGAGCAATCTGTATACCAGTGAACCCAAACTCTAAAGCTTTCCTAACCAGCTAAATCTGCTTGGGTTTTTATGGTGCTAGCGGGGCGGCCCAAGAAGCTCCTGTATACGCTCTGGCCAGAGCAAAACCACTTAGTCATTTTGGGGCTTATCTGGATGGCGAAAGTTCCCGTACACTCCCATCGGATTCAATTCGCCACAACGTACTGGGCAACATACGAGGGAGGCCCTCCCCTTCATAGATGAGCTCGGTCACTTCAACGGTATTGAAATTAATTCGCTTCGCTTTCTTTGTTTTTCTTTGAACGCGGTTTTTTGGATCTTGTGTTTGTTGTTTCACTTCAATTTCTACGATCGATTCGGGGTCGACTCCACCCACCAGGGCGTGTTCACGCTCGTGTTCCAATCCTAATTTTCCGAAACGCTCAGTTGGTTTTCCTGTATGGATCACCCCCACTGTGCGTTCGCGCGCTTTGAAGAGCACCCCCACACTTTTTAAAGTGCTGAACTGCCAATTTCTCCCAATTCCCACTTCGTCAGTGAACGAAACCATGCCGCTAGTAAAATAATCTGCCGAGCTACCTTCGGTATGGGCGCGTGTTTGAAAGCTCAGAAAGTCTCCGCCGCGCAACAGCTCTTGGTTAAAGTTTTGGAACACGGGAAAATGACTGTTCGGATCTTGATGGAGTGGCACCCCATTCCCGTTAGTTAAAGGAGTGGGTTCGGCCAGCATCCGTACGACTTCCTCATCGGTAAAATACCGGTCGACGGGAACTCCGCGGAAAATACTTCTATCGGCATAAAAAGCGTCCATTTTTTCTTGGTATTCGGCTTCACTGGCTGAAAGCCGTGCAAAGCTTCGTTGGAAGGCTCCGGGAGCCAGGCGAACCTCACGATGAGTGTTTTTACCTCGAAGCGTACTCTGCCACGCTTCAAAAGCGGCTGCCTGATCTTCTGGGTTTTTAGGCAAATGTTCCTGCTCTTGTTTCCAAATCTGTAAACTGTGCGGACTCCTTCTGCTCAAAGCAGGATCCGAAGCGAAGTAGCGTTGAACTGCTTCTGGAAAGCTCCTCAGGGATTCGCGATTTTTTTCCGCCCACGCTAAAAAAGCTTGAGAATCCCAGGGCTCTTGTGGACCTCCCAGCAACTCTTGTGCGCGCACTGCCACCGCAGGTTGCGGAACACTCACAAAGCTCTGCCCTTCTCCTAGGGCTTTGGCCAAAGCACTGTGATAATCCCTAGAGAGCAAAATGCCATGAGCCATGAGCGTTTCCAGTTGTTCCTGAGGCAGAGCCACATCCTCACCCCAGTGGGTGTAGAGCGGAGCCGGAAGCCCTTTTGCCTCTAAAAGTTTTTCGGTGAGCAGTCTTGCCAGGCGGCCATTGCCATCCAGAAAGGGATGAACGGATACAAACTCTTTCTGAAAACGAGCTGCTGTGCGAATGACTTCTTCTTGGGTTTTTGCTGCTTCAAGATCTCCTAAGGTTTCCTGCCACAAGCGTTCCGTGAGTTCTGTCAGCATTTCTTTTTGAGCTTCAGCTAATTCGGGCGTGTTTCCTTGGCGCAATCCTACTGAGCCGTATTTTTTTTCGAGGGCAACAAGTTTTTTGGCAAGGGCATCTGAAAAGGGCTTCTTTGCATCGATGCTCCGCCAGCGGAAAAGAGGGGCATAGGAAAGGCTTCCATCTCGCACTTGTTTCACATAGGGATTCTCTTTTTCAATTTCAGTGGCTCGGTGGCCAATTCCGTCGAGCGCCGAGGGAACCGTTCCCCCCTCCACTTGAAAGCCCACGGATTCACTGCGGATAGTGCCAAGTTCCGAATCTTTCAGGCCCCCAGAGTTTTTGGCAGGCACTCGGTCGGTTTGAAATACTTTTCCTTTATCGCCCCGAATGCTTTCCCGAGACATGAGCTTTCGATGGGCTTCTAAAATGTGGGAAAGTTCCATTTTTGAAATCGGCAGACTCTGCAGATACTGGCGCGCGGAAATATAGCCCTCAAATGGGCGTTCTCCGTTTTGGTTATACCGAGTGGGGCCGCCCGGAAAGAGCTGGCGCTGCCGACCTAAAAATTGGTCTTCAAAATTTACAAGCGGATCCTCAAAAAACTGCGCGTGTAACCAATCCGAAAAAGCCCGTGCTTCCTCGGGATCCAAGGTTCGCTCTGCAAGCGCTACCAGATCTCGAGTAGTCATTGGGTCTTTGAGAGAGGCTCCTGCCACTTTTTCGTCGAAAAGTTTTTGCAGTCGTTCCCGGTTGGTGCGGCTCAGGCGCACTGGGGGCAACGGCTTTTTGAGTTCCGAAGGACGCTTTGCAGGTGCATAGAGGGACTTGATCACTTGCGCATCAGAGAGTTTTAAAAAAGGCTCCTCGCAGTGATCGGCTGCAAATAAGAATGGACCCAGGACAGCAAAAAAAAGCAAAGAGCACCATGGAAAGCCAAAGCTGAGCACGGATGAAGTTCCCCCAATGGAGATTGGAAGTGCAAGGGGGAGACCAGCTTGGTGAGCCTATCCAATTGTGAGATCTGTCCAAGGTTTGGACAGTCAAATCTTTGACGGGGAAAAAGGGGGTATGAAGCCGTACAATTAAGAATTATGAAAATACCTCACATTATTTTGGCGGGCTTCTGCCTTCTCACAGCCCTTGGTTTTGGCGCGACTGAAAAACTAGAAACCGAACGAGGGAAGTTTGAAATTGAAGTTTCAAACGACTGGAAAGTGGTAAAAGACCTTTACGGGATTCCATTCACTTTCCTGGGCCCTAAAAATGGTCCGCGCAGAGCAGTCGTTTTGGTGACTCCCACGGGAACTCAGGACTTAGAATTTAATGAGCAAGCGCTTTCAAAAAACGATCGGTCCTATCGCGAAGGCCGAGAACGTTGGCTCAAATCGAGGAGCGGAAAAGCCCTTAGGTTTTTTCCGTACCAAAAAGAAACCTGGGCACCAAACTTGGAAGCGCATCACTTGGGCTTTGAGTATCAACTAGGCGACCAGAAATTTTCTGAAAACAGTTATTATGTCGTCTGCGACAAAAAGATTTTCCACTTGAAGTCCCTCGTGCCTACTGAGCTCGGAGTAAGCGAACAGCAGACGACTGAAAATACTATTAAAAGCTTCCGTTGTACCAACTCGTGAGAACACTTATGCAGATGAAACGCCACCAAAAAACTTGGGCGCTTGTCGCCCTCTTTGCTATGACTCAACCCCTATTGATCAGCTATGCCGAACCTTCCGGCGGCCATCAAGCCCCCAGGCACAGCTCGCCGCGACCCACAGCCCAGACGAGTCCAGAGGATCAAGACCAATCCGCTCGGGTGGCGAATCTAGAAGCTCGGATGGCGGTCTTCGCAGAGCTGTGTGTAGATGCAAACGGCAAAGTAAAAGGGGAAGACGAGAAAAAGCGCGTTGTGGTGAGCGATGGTGATGAAGAGCTGGATTGTTGGGAAGAGGCCGAACGCATTAAAGCGGAGTTGGATGAGGTAGGCGGCGGCAATGTAGGAGACGAGCAGTGCCCAGATGACGGGCGAGACAACCAGAGCTGGGGTGAGTGCTTAAAAGATGTGGGGTGCAATTTGGCACGAAGCGCTCTTTCCAGTGTGAACCCCATTGGCAAAATGTACAGCGCATTTGTGAGTCAATCAGGTAAGCAACCCGACAACAGCAAAGCGCCCACGTGCTTGAGTTCGAATCGTGGAAATTGCGCCGAATCTTTGGTGGCCGGTATTTTCGATAATCTGTGGGGCACTATCACAGGGCTTTGGGATTTAGCTGTGGCCGCTGTGAAAGGGACCGGGAAGTGGGTCGTGGATAAGTGGAATGCCTTTTGGGGTGTTGAAGACAAAAGTGCGGATTCTGCGCAAGTGGCCTCTGCGACCACGGATAGTTTCATCACCAAATTTGTAAAAGATCCTCTTGGAGCTATTTCCGAACTGGGCAGCGGTATTATGAACATGCTCTATGAGTACATCAGCCAGCGGTTTATGTGTGGGAAGTGGTCGGGGGCTCCTTACACCTCGACCTGTGAGGAACCACTCGAGTCTTGGAAGTGCGCGGACTGTGATCAAAAACTAAATTTGGCGTGTGGCGTGGGCGGAATCCTGGCCGGAGAAGTCGCGGTCGCGTTCTTCACGGGTGGCGCAGTAAACTTAGCTAGCAAAGCTGCTGGGAAAGTAGCTCAAGTGGGCGCCAAAGTAGCCGAAATGTTTCCTGCAGTGGCTCGAGTGGGAGCCAAGCTTGCCCAAGCAGGAAGATTTCTCGCCAATTCTGCTGTGGGAAAAGCAGTCACTGCCTTTGCAAAAGGGGTAGGAAAAGCAGCCGTTGCTACTGGAAAAAAAGTCATTCAAGTCGCTTCGGATCTCAGCAGTGTTGTGGCCAAAAAAGTTGCAGCGGCTTTAGCAAAATCACCCGCCCTTGCTAAAACAGCGGACCTAGCGACGAAACCTATCAGAGCTTATTTTGAATTGCTGGGGGAGGCGGCCAGAGCCGGTTGGAAATCCACTGATGAGGTTGCTGAACTGATGGCAGCTCGAGCAGCTCGTGGAACGAACCAAGTGAAAGCTGCAGCAGCTGGAAGCCAACTGGTGAACCCTGCACAATTGGAATCGGCCCTTGCAAACCCGAAAGTAGTGGATGCATTGGGGAGATCTCGCGGACTGAGTCGTGCAGCATTGGAAGGGGATCAAGGCCGTCAGATTGTAGAGACTGTTGCAAGTGGACTGAGAAACTCTGGAGTGAAAGCAGATGATGCTGCTCGAACTGCTGCCGACTGGGCAAAGAAAATGCGCACCAATGAAGTCTTGGTACAAGCCCGTCAAGTGCCTTCCGGCAGAGGGTTTGCTTCACCGGCTGCGCAAGTGGATGATGCGACGAGAGCTGCAGCAGAAGCCAAAAAAGCGCAGGCTGCTGCCGAAGCGGGAGTCAATTTAGGAGTTCCTGCCAATGTGGATGAGCTTGCTGAAGGAGCTAAAGTCCGCTACGTGGATGCGCGCACGGGAAAGAAAATGGAAGGCTATGTCTCCAAAATGGGGGGCGCGGACAAAGACTCTGTAGTCTTTGCTACTTATCCCGAGAAAAACCCGGAAGCCGCTAACATTTTCCAAATAGTTCCCAAAGACAAAGTGAAAAACCTTCGCATGTTGGAACCGGGAACTCCCCCCGTGAAGCCGGGTGCTTCTGCGGCTGCTGAAACGGCCAAAATTTCTATCGACGAAACGGTTGTAGCAAAGGCCCCCCTCACCGGGCCAACTATTGCTGCGGACCAATTAGAAAAACTGCCCTTCCAAGCCACACAAAAGCAAGCCCGTCCTTATGCGTATGAAAAACCGGTGTTCGATAATCAGGATCTCGCTCGGATGAAGCCGATGAGCTACGCAGTGAACGAAGCCGATGAATTGAAAGTCGTCACAAAGACCGCAGATGGTGTGGAGACTGTGAATACCGCCAAAAAAGGTGACATCATCATGAGTGGGCCCAACGGCGAAAAATACGTCATCAAGCCGGAAAAGTTTGGAAAGAATTACCAAGGCAATATCGGTTCTACGATGATCCCCGAGCAGTCTCCTCGAACGGTGGCCCGTTATGACGGCCCCGAAGGAGTGATTGAAGCGCCTTGGGGTGAAAAAATGAGACTCCGACCTGGTGATTACGTGGTGCAAGAAGGTCCTGGGCTGTATTACCGAATTGCTGCAGATGAGTTTGATAAAACCTATAACGCTCTTGGAAGAGCTCCTCTGCCCAGAAACCCGAATGCAACGCCAGTGAATTTGAAACGGGCCCAAGAACTTGCTGAAAGTCACGTGAACAGAAAAGTAGCATCCGAAGTGCTGACCGATCCGGGTGTAGAAGCAGCTCTTCAAGATGCTCACGCCATTGAAAAAAGCGGTGTGCCGTTTGCGTGGAAGCGAGAAAAGTTTGAAGTCGCTTCCGAAGCTCTTGAAGAAGCGCTTTTGGCCCGCGGAATGTCTCCTGGGCAAGCGAAAAAAGCAGCCCGCGAATGGACTAAAGATATGATGCGCGAAGGAGTGCTGGGCGATGAGGTGGCGGAAGAAGCTGGCGAAGAATTCGTAGAGCGGATCAATAGCAGAAGCAGAAACCGAGAAGCCGGTGAAGGAAAAGGCGGAAAGCGCACGCAGAAGAACCGTTCGGGCGGACAAAAAGATTCGGCTATTATTAGTGATGTGGCCCGAGCCCAAGGCGTCGACCGAAGGCAACTTGGCAAAGCTATTGAACAGTACAAAAAGAAAAACGGGATCAGACGCAACTTAACTCGGCAAGAAATCCTAGAAGTAGTGAACCAACTCAAATCAGGGGCAATCAATGTGTCGAAATAGTGTTGGCTTTGCCACTTACTGAGTAGCAAAGAACGCCTGAAGATTTGTAATTTCCTCTGGAGAAAGCGGAGGCGCTCCCTTGGGAGGCATGCTTCTGTTTCCGACCCGTTTAGAAGCAAACTCGAAACTACTCACTTCAATGCCGTTGCTTAAATGGCATCCGACACACTTAGATTGGTAAAGCGCTTGTCCTAAAGCGACTGCATCTGAGCCCTTCGATCCGCTCGATTGTTTTTCTTGAGCCGGAGGTTGAGGAGCCTCGGGCTTTTGTTCTGGAGCCTGTGGCTTTTCTTCTGGCGCCGGTGCTTGCGCTTGTGCTTCTGCCGGAGGTGCTTCAGGGGTTTTCTTTAAGCATTCGACCCAAGTTTGGGACCGCTCATAGAAGTGGCGGCGGTCGGTCAGATTACTGCCCCGTTGCGGCCACGCATAACTGCTCGTGAGCCAGCCTAAATGTTCCATGCTCTCTTCCAATACTTTTAGTTGGGTTTCGCGCTCTGAAGCTGCACCAAACTGCCCCAATGTTTTTACTAAGTTCTGATAATTCTGGGGCATGTACATGCCCTGGGCCGTGTACCAGGGGCTTTCTTCATCCGAGAAGGGGTCTTTCTTCGTGAGTTCCTTTAAAAAATAGTACATGCGCTTGGGTGATTCCACTTGGCCAAAATCCGCATTCGTTTTTTTAGCGCCCTCTAAAATCTCTAAAAAACTCCTCGCATTTTTTTGTGCTTCGGCATCTTCCTGTTTTACCGCGGCTGAAGCAACGAGCACTTTCGCATTTTTTTCAAGCTTCTCTAAACAAGCATCTGCGCGTTCTTCACGTTTGGGTTCCTCATCGCCCGGGATGCCGGGAGCTTCTGGAGCTTCCGAGTCGTCAGGAGTTTGTGAAGGTGTTTCCGGAGTCTGGCTTGCGGAAGGACCGGGATCAGAAGGAATGCCTGGGTCAAAATTGCTTCCACCGCCGTGGCCACCGCCTGGAGGAGCTACGAAACTTGGATTTCCGCCGCCTTGGCCG